>Ga0307376_10000352_pt1 | contig 59340 bp, 68 predicted proteins | sample TR2MG_FD_202536 | JGI IMG/M metagenome (GOLD analysis project Ga0307376, IMG submission 202536) | Soil microbial communities from Risofladan, Vaasa, Finland - TR-2 | ecosystem: Environmental > Terrestrial > Soil > Coastal area > Acid sulfate soil | place: Finland: Risofladan, Vaasa | collected...
TTTAGACTAATGATTATTGAGCATATAGATATTAGCCGTTAGGCTAATATCTATTGATCAATGATCATATACGCAAATGGTGCAATGCAACAAAATATAAACGCGGGCGCGGCACAGCGCCCGCAGGGGAACCCGCTGCGCGGGCATCCCCACAGAGGTACCCCAGAGGCCCAGAGAGCCGCTGTAAGACATTTACGCACAAAATAGGACACTACCCCTCAGTGAGCAAATACACCTCACCAGAGCCTTTCTGTTGCCTGCGAGCGCAGCGAGCCGCTTTTATAAAGTAGGGCTGTGCGTGCTACGTATTACAAAAGTGTGCTACGTGGCACGTTGCACTGTGGCGTATTCTGTGTATAATGACTTGGAACAACAAATAAGGAGACTGTACAATGCCAAGAGGAAGACCAAAGGGATCTGGAAATAAAACCAAGGCAGTTCCAGTCCAGTATGACTTTTGTGGAGAAACTGTGGAAGACTTAGCTAACGAGTTGATTTCTAACTACCATCCGCACCTGGCGAACTGTGGAATAGCGTACTTATTTAAAAACAAGGGAATTACACTTAAAGGAATGCCCGCTGTTGCAACTGCTGAAAAATGTAGCCCAAAGGTACACGCTTTGTGTGATAAGCATTTTGTAGTTACAATATGCTATGAAGATTGGAATAATTGTACAGACCAGCAAAAAAAAGCCATATTAGACCATGAGTTATCACATTGTTGGATCACTGAAGCAGAAGATACAGGTGACACAATGTATAAAATTTTGCCTCATGATTTCGAAGATTTCGGGGAAATCATACGTAGGTATGGTGCGTACTCACACAGCATTGAGAAATTAAAGCATGTTATGGACTCAATAGATCATGCAGACTCTACAAGTCTCGATGTATCCTCTGATGAAAGTGACGAAGATCTCCTAGATTAAAAATAATCCTTGACATGCCCCTCCTAATCTGCTATATGTAGTACTAGGAGGAAGCCATGTCAGACTATGACTACGGAATGACAGCCCTCATTGGCCTTGTAGTGCTTCTTATCCTTATTTTACAAGCTGTTAAGAATAGGATCCGTATGAGGGCGGAGCGAATTCAAATGCAGGCAGTGCACACTTCTAGGGGAATGGCGCCAGCTAAGCGTGCAGCTGAAGAGCGCGCCAGCCAAGAGCGCCTTGAAAAGTACCAAAGTCTGAGCAGGATCTTGTCAGAGGTCGTTCGTCTTCGTAAAGCTGGTGTTACACAAGTAAGCCGCGCACCAGAACCGGCGAAGACTACAAAATGCACTAATTGTGGCGCCCCGAAGCGCGGGGCATATTGTGACTATTGTGGTACCTAGAAAGGCATAATTATGCGAATTACAATCATTATTACGTGCCTCTTAATTTCTATTTGTGGGTGCAGCTATGCTCTTCCAGAAGATAGCATTTGTGAAAAAGTTTTAGAGTGCAGTAACTTAGATCTTTCTGACGTACAATATTCTGATATGCTGTACTTCTGCAATAATCATGTAATGCATAGCGTTATTATTGCTAATACTCCTAGCGGTGCTGAGATAGGTGCCATGTCGTGCACCCAGTTTCGTGACTCCCTATTTGCTACGTGCGCAAAGACATGCACAGAGTTGTGCTCTTCAAATTCACAATATACTACCGATAGCGTAGAGCTTTTGTGTGGAGAATTTATAGAGGATCCAAATTTAGTGTACTGTTGGTGCGTAAGTTAACTCGCGCATCCACTATACTGTAGCCACTAGAGGAATTAGGCACGTTCCATACACAGGCACAGACACTAATATACCACTATTAAGTAATGCTCCAACTGTTGCTACAATGGGTGCAGATATCTCTGCAAATATCTTAGACGCCCACACCTGCATTCCTGTTCCATTCGCAACAGTTGCATCAAGCCTAGCTGCTACTCCTGCTGCAGCAGAAACTTTAGCTAATAACCCTATTACTCCAGCCAAACCACACACACCTACACCAGCTGCCCCAGCCTCACCAAAAACACCATACGCCAAAGCACCAGCTTGACCAGTGCCAGCTAGCCCATAAACGCCTGTGCCATAAGATACGTGCGCAGCTTGGCCGTATACTCCTGTGGCTGCTGATCCACCAACGTAACCATTTACACCCACAGCCTTCTGTGCAGCACCCACGTTCCCCGCCGACCCATAAAGGCCAACTATATTGGCTGCTCCGTTATTACCATTAGCGACAAAGTATCCGGCTAAATCTGCGGCTGTGCCGCGAACACCAAACGATGCTGATGCAGATCCGTACACTGCTTGATTTCCTGCACCAAAACTACCGCCGTACGTTCCTGGAACCGTTCCTAAAACGGCGCCATCTCCTTTTGCAGTAACGTATATTCCACTATCCACAAAAGCACTAACGTAAATTCCAACATTTCCTCCAGTGGCATTAACGCGCATTCCAGTTTCTTTTGCTTGTACAAATGCTCCAGTATTTCCGCCAACTGTTACATACGCACCAGTATTTCCGCCAGCTACGATATATGCACCAATATCTGCTACTGCTGCCGCATATACACCAGTGTTGACTTGGGCCACAAACGATCCTCCGTAATCGTTAGCAGCCCCACCAATTACACCCTTGTCACCGCCAGCTTCGCCGTATACCCCACTATCAACTGCAGCAATGCAGTATGCGCCTACATCTGTATCTGCAACTGCTAGAGCGCCCATATTTGGAGCCCATGCGTAAACGGCCGGTCCAGTAGCATCAAAAACCTTTAGTCTTGCACTAATAGGTTTTGTGTGCCTACCATCGGAATCGTGCTCTTCGTACAATTCATCTTTTGTGTCTGCAGTTCTAAACGTCCTTATATCTCTAAGATTATAGTGGATATCTCCAATGTTGTTCCAGGTTACAATCCCTACACGCAAAAATTCGTCAAAAGGCTGATCTGAAATATTTAAATCTATATCGAATGTTGACGCGTTGTCTCCACCTAATGCACCTGTAGAAACTCCTATAATTATCCAGTTATCTGTATCTTGTGAGTATATCTTGTAAATACCTGCGTATCCGAGCATACCAATACCTGCGTCAAATAGCTTCACAGCAGTTCCAGCCGCACCATCTCCAGGAGCTTGCCACTCTAGTGTTTGATCCGCCGCCGTCCAAGTTAAAGTTCCATTTCCAGAAACCTTATTTTGCATGTCAAGGATCTCTAAGAACCCAGAAAACAGCACCCGCTCATCTGCGGCGTTCAAAGGCGCATACTCAGCAATTTTTACGTATTGTAAATCACCAGCGCTGTTAACATATATCATGTAGTCGCCAGAAGCTAGCGCTGGCGTTATATCAAAGTATAGCCTCCCATCTGTTCCAGCAGCAATATTATTTAGAGTTTGATAGTTTATACCGTCCACTAAAAATGTATTACTAAAACCACCTATGTTAGTTACATCTATAGAATCTGCAACAGCATTTATTGTAGGAGCTAACTGCGTACTGTCAGCGTCATAAGATATACCATTTTTATGAAACAAATCAGCGTGGTCAAACGTACCACCTTCAATATCATTCATTGTGATACCGTGCGGGTTATTCTTGGCGGGCGTACCAGAGCCAGTCAAATCTCTGTGCACCGTATCTTCTGCACTAAATTTAGGTATTGTACTTCCGTATAATGCCTGTATGTATATTGTGTCAGACTGATCTACTACAGGCAGACCAGAGTATGTTACGTCAGCTTTTATCCAGTAAGTAGAATCGTTGGAATAAACAGTATATTCACCACTCGTAGTTATTGGAATGCCTGCGCCCTCAGCATCTCCGGGAGCTTTCCAATATAGCGTTTTTGTTGCTGCCACAAACCGTAATGTGCCGTTTCCGATAAGTGTTTCATCAGAGATGGACGAAAGCGTTACACCTGTTATATTAGATGGTTGCGTTGGTGTCGGGTGCGTTTTAGGCTGCACGACTTGTTGTATGTTTGCCGCTTGAAGAGCAGTTCCTGCACCTTGTGCAGTTACCTTAGCAACTAAAATTCTTTGTCTTAGATTGGATGTAGTAAGTGCCGCCCATTGTGTAGCTGTTAATACCGATACACGATAACTTTCTGCTACAATTGTGTCGTGTTCTGTATATGGAAGCGTTGTTTCAGCTAATGGAATAGTTTCAGTCTCGGAATATACCAATGAGACATAATTAATAGTGCCAGATGTATAACTTGCGAGCGCCTGTCCGGAGATTGTTCCACCGGTAACTTCAGTTGTAAGAGTTGAAATTCGTTCTCCAGCGTCATCTCCATTTACTTCAGCTTGAAGATATTTTCCACCGCAATAGCCAATGCCTGCACCGATATCAATCAATGTAGCGTCAACAGCGTTTACAGTTACACGAAAACCCTCAGCGATACCCATCTGGCACGCACTATCAATCCGGCGAATTATAGCTTGTCCCTTAGAGGATTCAGTATAGTTCAGCTGTGTCTGTGTTGGTCTAGTATAATTGAAATATTTTGATCTTTCCATGTAACTTCTCCCTTATTGGGTGTACGCTTCTGCAAATCGTAGCGGGTGTGCGAATGCATCCCCCGCTAGTGAGGAATCTCGCGCCATCCGCAAAAACAATAACTCTGGATTACTAGCAAACAGAGCAGTTATATCTATAGCAACAGGTACGACGGTATTTGCTACATTTGGTATTGCAACTAATTGAGTAATCCCCCCCGAGTCTACGATAACTCCTGCAGAAGAAATCCCATACCAAGTAAAATCTACTCTGGCAGTTCCTGCCCCTACGCCGTCGTCTAGAAAATTTGTATTAAGAGTCACAGTAGTTTTAGCATTTATTACGGGAGGAATATATTTTGTCCAACCACATGAATGTTCAACGCCGTCTGCTGGAAATACTAGCGAACCAACGTCCTCAGTTGGGCCGAACGCATCATCTTTTGATGCTGCTCCTGCTAAAAGTTCGATATAAGTGCTCATTTGTTTTCCTATTTTGTCCTTCCGTCCATGTACAATAAGGACGTATTTAGCGTGTCTCCAGAATCGTCGGAGTCTCTACTTATAGTAAAGAATAGCAACCTAGAATCTGAGTTTACCACATTACTAATGTCTAACTCCACATATGTCCCTAATCCTGCATCTAGATCAACTTCTAATACGTCGGTAACTACAATGCTTGCGGGGTTTCCAGAGGAATTTGTTGTGTAATATTGTACTCCTAGCTTCGCTACACCAGAAACTGCAAAGTCTCCTGAGAAGAAGAACATACGTATTATATGCTCATTTCTGGATATAAAATCTATAGGAGTATGGGCAACCCATGCAGCAGACCTTTCAATCCCATCAGCAGCAAAGAGCAAGCTGCCGTTATCTGTCTCAGGAGGATTTGTCGCATCCTTCAAGGCAGATCCGGGCTCAAACTCTATGAAGAATGTATCGCTTATAGCTTGTGTTTGCGGAAGAGTATCATCTCTTGCTGATTCGTACCCGCGTAAACAAAGGCCTATAAATTCGTAATCAGCCCTCCTGTTAACTTCTGAAACGTCGATCTTAAATTGAACATACTTACTACTTATAGTAAAGTATCCTCCGACGGTATTGTTAATTTCCGTCCAATCAGACATGGAAGATTCTGCGTCTCCCTGTCGGTAGAACAAATCTCTATTAGTATTTTCGCTCCAGATCCTATCGAGAAGTGAAACCTCTATTTCTCCACCAGAAACACCGACTCCAGAGACGTTTATTGATGAAGTATCTAACAACGGAGTAACCGCTCGCCCGCTCGTTCCCGTCTGGTCTATAGAAATAGCAAAGTTGTCGTTGTAAATCATATTAGTAAGAGTGCAGCTTTCAAACTCATTCCACATGTCTGTAAAGAGCAAATAGCCATCAGGTTGTGGCTCGTCGTGCACAAACCACTTCACAGGAGCTACATCTGCAATGGAATCCATAACATTGTTGTAGCATTCGCCAGAGGCTGATTCGGAAATTGTAGACGTGCCTAGGAAATCTATGTAAATTCCGTACCGTTGTCCCTCTAGACCAACCAAGTAGTTGTCTATATCTATGTAGGATTCTCCTATTATCCAAGCGTCCGTCCAATCTTCTAGGCGTTTGAAGAATGAAGGGAACAGATTGTACCCTCCGATAGATGTATTGTAAGACTCAGTTGTAGCAGCATTTTGAGTTGCGTACCAAAGCATTCCTACTTTTCTGTTAAACTTGGATCCATTCTGATATCTAGCATACGTTGGGAACAGCGATGAAAATCCCAATGAAGAATCCATAGTCTTTATGAAGTAGTCCCGTTTTACTTGCGAATTTGTTACTTCCGACTGCGCGAATATTCTGCTTTGGAGTGCTTTTATAAACGAAACCTCTCCAGACTGTTGCTTTTCCACATTCCAAAAAGAGTTGTCGAGTAGGTTATAGAAATACTTTATTTGTGCAGTTTGTTCAAGCGCAACAGAAGATTCGATTCCTCCAATATCAGGATTTTCTACGCGTAGCGGGTTCTCCGTTCCAGAATTTACAAGCACAGATATGTAATCTGGAGTAAGATCATCATTCTCCTCATCTATGTACAGAACTCGTGCGTTCTCTATATGAGACCCAAGCGTTACATGCCCAGATCCTAATACACCCAATCCAAAATGCTTAATGTAGCCTACGTTAAGGACAGCAGACCCTGTGGCGAAGAAGCCAACATTGCCCTTGTAAAGCTTCCAATCCTGCCCAGCCGTCAAGGCAATGTTCCTGAACGTACCAGAAGAGCTAGAGCGAATTTCAATATCACAGTTGTGCACAGTGGCATTGTACACGTCTAATGTTGGTATGTTATCAAGCTCAACACCTACGTCCGCGCGGCTCGCCACATTGTAAATTATCATTGCTGTCGTGCAATTCGATACCTGCAGTCCTCTTGATATGCCACCGTTGGCCCTAATCCGCACTGCTTTATTATTTTTAACGACTGTAGAGATGCTATTTTTTACCTCTATGCCTATAACATTCTTTCCGTAGCAGTCAGATACAGAATTACCGCGTGCTTCGAGCGTAGTTGCCTTATTTAGCGTAACATTATCAATGTAGGCTGACGGAAGTGTTGCCATTATTTTTTGAACCTAAATTTCAATTTTAAAATTGACATCCCAGTAAAATCAACATCCTGCGATATACTAAAAATTCTATTTGGACGAAAACTGAATACAGCGTTGTTTTCGTCGCCCAGACAGTACACGTATTGTCCACTTGCTGGTACAAAGTCAGTTGGTATTATGCGCCCTCTCGTGACGCCCCCACCCACACTTAGCACGTTTTCCTCATCCGACACTTCCCAAAATGCCGCTACACCATCCCCGTAGCTTGGTAGCTCAAAATCTCCGTTGCGTACACGGCCAGTCATGTTGTATGTTAGTTCTGGTGCAACAACTCCGGTATTCGTCTGTGGGACATTCAACGAGAGAATAGCACTTTTTTGAGTAGTCCTATTTCTGTCGGCCCATAGGCGAACAGCGTATACGCCATAAGCGTCAAGCGGGCCAAATGTAGTTTGTTCCGCTACTGGGCTTTTAAACGCTGTGGACGCGTTTCGTGGGATTGATAAATATTCCCACTCGTATTGTGTGGCTGCATAGCCACTAGAGGATAAAAGCATAGTTGCCCCAAGCGTAACGCGCTTTGGAGCAGTTCCTGCCCCTGCTATTATGGAGGAAGAGATACTAAGCATCTTTTAATCCATCCATTAGAATTCCCCAGCAATAGTTAACTCCAGATATTGAAGCAACTGGACAATTTATTGCAGGTATTCCCTTAGTCCAAATTCCATGTGTAGTCTGCCCAGCACAATTGAAGTTAGACACTTCGCAACGTTCCACACGCCCTTTTTCTGCAGACGCGAAGATTCCAACCCCATTTCCAGAAGGAACATCGAAGTCGTAAACAGCACAAGTATAGCACAAAAATGTTTCTATGTTCTCTGCGTATATTCCAACTAAGTTTCCAGAGCTATCTGCCGCCTGAAGCACATTTATACCCTGAAGCGTGAATCTGCCCGATTCAAGGATTGCTACACATGCTCTATGCTTAGTCGTCTTTAGCGGTTGGACATACACAGAATACGGATCTTCCGCAAATATAGATCCATCTAAACCAGATATAACAATGCTGTCTGTAGTCACATATGTTCCTGGAAGAATTCTAATTTGATCCCCAGACGCAAAGACAGTTAAGGCTTTATCAATTGAATAGTATGGACTTTGCCGAGATCCATCACCGGATCCATCGCTACCAGATTGCGAATCTACCCAAATAATGGTCACACGAGACCTCGTATTCTAAACGTCAACGCTTGTACGCCTGTAAATGCACTGATATCTATAGCTACATCTGCGCTTGGAAATGCATTTTGCTTCGACCACACAACGATGTTTCCTACTAGGATTTCAAAAATAAAATCGCTTGCTTGAGGAGTTGGTATCGGGCCTCCTGGGGGACCTAAAGGGAGTCCGTCCCCCCATTCACCAGAAGTATCTGGGGGTAGTGGTAAGGGGAGCCCATCTCCCCACTCTCCGAAGTCATCTGCCATTACTTAGTCACACTCAGTCCGTCTGCATAAATATCTAAAGTTGGAGGCCAAACAGGGGTATAGCCATTAACTCCTGACAGCTTTCCACGTACGGCAACATAAATATATACAACTCCGCGCCAGTCAGCAGTTCCGGTTACTGTAACTTTTTCCCAAATATTGTTTACATCAGACATTTCATCATAATCTGAGTATAGGTTGAACCCGCACCCCTGCAAGGCTAGCCTTGGGCGCCAACCAGCAGTAGCTACAGCTTCGTCTTTGCGTAAGTACAAGTCTACAGTTACTGAAGCACCATCAGCCACGTAAAATGATCCTGCTGTAATATAAGAATGTGAATTTGTTGCTGTAGGCGTAATTTTCATTTTTATGTTGCTTGTGGTGTAATTGGTAACAGTATCTCTAGAAATTACAGATCCACCCGGCCCCCAACCGACAATATCATATTCTACACCATCTTTATTATGTAATGCAAAATAAGAGTCGTCAGGAATATACCCCACATATGACGATCCGGTGGAACAACTTTCTAAATATATACCATCCGATGGCATACTTCCACAGGTTAATGCATTAGCCGGGGCTGCTAATAAACACTCATTGCAGACACCTTTTCCACGCCCGCCAGCAGATGTGTACTGCGGGGGAGCCCACATGATGTTTGAGCGATAATTTGCAGTGGTTTGACCAAATAATTCACGATTACCGTGGTAATAAAAATCATAGGCATCTATAAACAAACCACTTTGTGCTGCATTATTATCAGTATTACAGTTGTCGTAAGTATTATCATTCGATATGATATATGTAGTGCCTTGTGTAGGAATGATTTCAACACAGAAGTCGCCGCAAGAATCAATATCATTATTGTAAAAGTGTAAAGATCTCCCACGCATCTCAAAACAACTCGCCCCAGAATTTCTGACTTCATTGTATGCGATGGTTTGCAACATCCCGCGAGTATAGTTCGCTGATTCGCTGAGTGCGGCAGCGTTTATAGTTGTTCCGTGTAAAATAGAATTTGTAACATTAAACGTCGAATTCGTAAACTGCAAACATCCTGAACCGTGACTGCACCAAAAACCGTCTATTAAAACGTCACCAAGTGATCCAGAGGCAGTTATGCCATACCCCAAAGCTGACGGACCTTCAAAAGCGGACAAATCTTGTACAGTCTTTTGTTCTAGAAACAAGCCAGTCTGAAGGAAAATACCATTCCCTCCACGGTAGTCAAATGCTATCAAGCCTTCTATTTTGGTCCATGACGCAGCATTGAAATAAAAACATGCAACTGCAGCACCATCTTCACAATTTAATGCGGCCACATGATTAACTGTTCCCATGGAAAGCGCGGAAGTATTGTACATTAACGCGGCGGCGTTGGTGGCATCGCCCATCTCATCTAGTAGTACCCAGTTGATATCATAAGGATCAGCAATTCCCGCACTGTAAATTCTAGAATGTATGGCAGCACTGTCTGAACGTATGATAAAGTTCCTGCTAGCATTTACAACTAAATCACCTATTTGATGATCTTCAGTTAAAGTTACTGCAGCTATTTGGTTATCTGCAGGAGCAGTCCACGATGTAATTTCTTCTGGGTCATCCCCTGCTGCAGGTGCTACAGCAGCATTTCCACCAATACCTATGAGTATTCTATCACCACTCCAACCAGAACTAGCATTCCAATTTACAGCAGGGTATAGCCGCAAGGTTCTACCTGCCCCGGCAGTACAAGCAGGGGCGCATGCTGCGATGCGAGAACGATGTACAGTACCAGAAGCCGTATCAAAATTTTCACATCCATACACTTTTAGATTACCACCAGCAATATACATTGTATACTTCTGACTTGCTGCAGACGTGGCAAATTCCCAAATACCTGTATTGGCACAGTTAAGGGGATTGACCGAGGTGCCTACTTGTATTTTACCAGCACCTTGTACTCTGACTGAAGAGTACGCCGTGAATGTCCAATTTCCAGCAGGGTTTGATGGCCAATACAGGGTTCCAGAAATATCCAAGTCGTAGGTAACTGTACTCGCTGGCGAAGTACCGACCGATGTGTTGCCGTCGATAGTAATTGTGTGTCCAGCCTGAATAGTCGCGCTGTCTCCTACTCCTGGTACACCCCCACCACCCCAAGTAGCCGGGACGCTCCAGGCACCATCTCCTGAAGACGTATATGCTACTGCCCACGAAATATTAGGAATTAATAAACATAATAAAAAAAGAATAGATCGCATTACCACACCTACACTATTGTTGCTTGCCCGAGAACAACATATTGTTTATTGTTAACTGGAATTATCTCGTTTGTGGGCATAGTAGAATTTCCGCTTTCGTCGCGTAAATAATAACTGTGTATGATTACTGCATCTACGCTTGTAACCGGATAATCACCGTATCCTTCTTGCAGAACTATGATTAAATCGCTCTTTTGAATGTCATTCCCAAGCCTGTAATTTTCATTTATATATTGGGATAGTGCATTTCTAACCCGGTTTCTTACTGTAGCGCCATCTGCATTTGGTAACAATGTTAGGGAGGCATTTATGTATAAATACATCGGGTATGCTTGTTTCAGCAAAACGTCTGCTGTCAATATATTGTTTTCCGGAAGATCAAAATTTCCTTGAGAGTTGTACAACGTCTCTGGGTAGGTGTACGAAATAGTAAATGTCTCGCCCGCTGACAATGCCGCTGCTGTACTTATCTCTACATAATCTATTGCTTCTGTACTTCTGCGCCGCCCCGATGTAGAGTCTTTTGTAACCGAATATTGAGACGATGGCAGCGTTCCAACGCTCACTGCTACAGGAGCAGAGGCCGCAATTATCGGACGTTTGCTAAAGTAGTATCTAGGCTGCGACGGATCGTAGGTAAAAGTGTCAGTCTTTGCCGCTAAACTTGTATCTATGACAAATGCATCGACACCTGTAGTTCTTTCTGCGTCCGAATCTTCCGCACTAATTGCGTAAGCATCGATAAACCCCAAGTCTTTAAGATACTTTCGAAGACCATTAACTACGTTAAGCTCCCGTCCTGTTTTAGCTAACCGAATACGGGCACGCAGATCGTCATCTAATTCTTCGTCCCGGCCACCAATAGCAGCTGTTCTGTTTGTTACACCAGCAATATCAGAGACAGCAGAAACAATAGTATTTATAAACGTGGCGCCCACATTACCAACCGTCCCAGATATGTCACACACAGCTGCAGCCGTAAATTCGTAGCGAGATCTGTCGTACGAATAATACGCCGGCATGCTGCCAACAGCAAATCTAGCCTCTGCCACTGTCGTAAACGTTACTGGTGAAACAAAGGAAGTTCCCGATGTTCTGACCGACGTGCCCGCTGGAATAACAATGTCGCTGCTTGGCAATGTAGTAGCATAAAATGTCAACGTTACTGTTGCATATGAGCCTGTCAGGCGCTCTTTTTTGTAGTTAGTTGCTTCATTGTCTAAGTCTGTTCCCGCTAGGCGGTCTAGAATATGTAAATTTTGAACTTTTGAAATCTCTCCCATTATTATCTTTCCGCCAATAGAAAACGGAAGAAGTAAAAGATCTTTCGCTATACTGTTATCACTGGTGTCTAGACTTCTGTTAAAGGCCCGCAAGAATGTCTTTATCTCAGCCAGCAGCGTTTGAAGCGTTTTAATAGACGCCATATTTATCCCACCTTAACTGTTTTATTAGATATAGACACTTGATTGCCAGTAAGATCTTTGACTGTTAAATTTACTATAAATTGTCTTGGCTCGTCGCTTGCCTGGTATGCTTCTATTGTATCAATTGAGTCAACCAACTCAGAACCCTTAAATCGCCTGTTGTAGTCCAAGTAAAACGTAACTTGATTGCTCTCTGGAAGTGCAATTACCTTTTCTCCAATAATAATTTCTTGTCTAGACGCAAAGCTTGACGGCGTTGCTGTAAACGTCTCTAAGAAGTTTGTCTCATAGATGTTCTTAAACACCTTTGAAACTCCATACTCATAGGCTGTCCCATTATTTACGCCAGTATCTGTAAACTTCCAAGTTTGTGCCCGATCTGAAATGCGAGTAAATTGCTCTGTCGTTCCTGCCCCACGTCTCCAGATAGAAAAACCAGACAAGTCTGGGTCTGTAAGTGAAACTTCATCTAACTGCACCTGTCGGAAGGCGCGCGCTATAATATTTATTAACGTCTTTACATATCGGTATTTCACTGCCTTTTGGTTAATAAGGGCTTTTCCAACTGATTGATCATTTATTACAGCCCGGACTAACTGCGCTACAAGCTTAAAATGCCCGTCCACCAGCTGGATGTCTCCAGTCGGAGATAACGCAAGAGTACATTTTTTTACTTGACCCTCTGGAATAAGCACCTTTAGGTCTGTTTGGTATGGGAGTGTCATGATCCACACGAGTCAATTGCTTCAACAAAGTCATCGAATAATTGACTTATCCTATCAATAGTAGTAGTTAGTTTATTTTTATCATCTAATGCAGCAATGTATTGGTTTAGCTCATATTGGCGCTCTTCTATATCAGACAACGCTAAATCCTTTGCGCTTGTAATTGCTGCGGCAATCTGGGCAACTGGGTCGCAATCTGCATATGGGCGTATGAAGCTTTCAAGTATTGCTAATGGCGCACTTATTGGGTCCACAATCTGTTCCCACGCAGCTAGCTCAGCTTGATATTGTAGCTTGCGCAATTCATCCTCGTAATCAGCCCCAGCTATTAAAAGAGCCGTTTTAATAACGTCTAAAATAGCTTCTAATGACGTGACTAGGTTCTTCAGGTCTGCTTTTGCTCCGCTTCCTAAGCTCCCAACGAACGCACAAAAACATTCAATGCCTTCATCGCTATTATCACCAAATGCCACACAGACCTCCTATTTAGCAGATTTTACCCCCGTTTCTTAGAAGGGATTTAACTAGTGGAAGATCATCTCTGTATAATAGTGTGGGAGGTAAAATGGAAAAAGGAATTTTAGTTATTTCGCATAACGACTTAGATGGTGTTGCGTGCGTCATACTGCTGAAAAGAAGCACTGATAAGCCAGTCGAGTATGTTCTTGCAGACTACAACAGTGTAGATTACGAAATTAACCAAAGGATTACGCGCGAAGCGCAGCATAAATATAGCCAAATTTTCATAACAGATATTTGCCCGTTAGAAGGTACATGTATGCATATAAACCAGCAATATTCTGCTGGGGTTCAAGTAAAGCTTTTAGATCACCATACGACGAGATCTTGGGTCAACGACTATCCTTGGGCAACGTACGAAAATCATATTTGCGGGTGCGAACTCGTGTATGAATACATTACCAAGCATTTTCCTGTAGGGGAAAGCAAAGCCGCAGAACAAGACTGGATGTTTGCACAGGCAGTTGGTGCTTGGGATCTTTGGCGAGTAAGTAGCCCCCATAGACCTAGAGGAGAAGAGTTAAACAGCCTACTACGATTTATAGGAAAAGATTCATTTATTAGAGTTTTTTCTGAAGATATAAATCAGGACAAAAAAGAATTTCAAAGCACCATATCCTACCTAGCAGATAAAAAGAAAAGGTATGTGGGCAGTGTTCTTGCAAATCAGCTAGATAGTGCCCCGATCCATTCTGATGGACAGGGGCTTCAGTTCAAGATCATATTTGCAACTGACTACGTAAGTGACATAGGCGACTCAATATTAAGGCACCCAGACTACGAAGATATCGATTACGTTGTGCTTGTAAACCCAGTAATGAACGCGGTATCACTGCGTTCCAGAAAGGGCGATGTCGATGTGGCCAGACTTGCCAAACGTCTTGGTGGTGGGGGGCACAAATCAGCTGCTGGCTTCTCTAAAAATTTTACGTATGGAATAGACAAAAAACTGTCTAATCTACTTAACCTATTAGAATACTAAACTGTTTTTACTTTTGGTGACAACGCTGGGGACAGCGCAGATTTGAACGCCTCAAGAGCGATTTTCATAGTGACTATCTGCGCTTGCATATTTATGGCGGTTGGTGATGCTGGCCACGGAATTGTGGGCGCTGGAGTCAACAGAGGAACACTTGCAAAGTATGCCGTCATCCAGTCTAAAAATGTTGAAAACGCTATTAAAAATGTATTTTCTGCAGCCGTATACTGGTTTCCTTTTATAAGCTGCTCTGAAGCAGCTACTCCTCCTAGTTGTACTTCAGTGCCGTCAACAAGAGCTTTTCCAGTTTTGGCTACTAATTCAGCATTGCCAGCTTCGTCTAAACCAATAGATGCAACAGGATTTCCCCCTACAAGGGATTGAAACAGTACCCGTAATTTACTCCCATAAGAGCTAATGTCTGGAACAGCGCCTAAAGTCGTATCCTTTATTTCGCCCAAGTGCATTCTAGCTAGTTTAACGCCGCCCTTTGCAACCTCAATAAAGGCCTCTACAGTGGGCACTGCACCCTCTAGGATGACCGTAGCGCCCTTTCCGGGTAGATCCCTAACGGTGGACCCTAGACCAGCCTTAATTCCATTCCCGGCAATCCTAAGGGTCATAGCGCCTAAGCGCAAGATTCTTCCTTTTGTAAAGTATTTAAGACCCTCATTTAGCCCATTTAACAGCCCAAAGTCCCCTGAGTTGGTTAAAGACAGCCAGACACGTTTTGACAGGTTTGATAAGAAAACCTCACCACCCTTGACCTCTTTCGCTAGAACAGTTTCTCCAGTCTGATTGTCTTTTGTTGTTCCAGCTATTTTATTGATATAATTGTACTCTAGCTTGCCTAAGTAATATTCCCAATCATCTGCAAACAGAATTAGCCCATATTCTCCCACTTTTGGCATGGAAAAGTCGCCAGATCCTGATATAATTGGGATGTTGGTAGCGCCGGATTCTTGCCCAAGCCATTTTATATCGACTGTGCGCGACGCAGAATTTACGCTTATAACCTCACCGGGCTGTACGTACAATCCTTGAGTATGTGCTATTGCCATAAGTAACCTTATAATAGAGGGTTTTCAAAGGCACTAGAAATCCCCTCAGAGATTTCTTTGCTCTTTTTATCGTAGTATTCCATCGCGCTATCAAATTTTTTCTCGTAATCAGTTTGAAACCGAAGTCCAGGAAGCTCTGGAAGCTGGTCTTTTCCAGTATTTACGCGGTATAAGTTTTCTGACTTTACAATATACGTATACAGATCCGGAGCGGGCATCAACTCAGATCTCCCAAAATTGGAGTTTATAGATGTTGTTGGCTCCGCGCCAATTGGAATGTTGTGCGTTAGCGAGTTCACGTAGAATATTTCTCGATCTGGAACAATAAAAAGTGGAGATGCAACTTCTAGCTCTGGGCGAAATACAATATTATCCTGTCTTGTATACAGCTGCGCGTTTTCAAACATCAAGAGTTCCCGCGCAGCAAGATCCATAAATTTGACATGATCTCCATCACGAGTGACTAATTTTGGGTTAACATTGAACAGCGGGTTAGTGACTGATCCACGGCGGTATCCGAATCTACGCAGCAGGTTTGTGGCTGTATAGCTACCAACTAGGTCAACTACCCTAGGGTCTGCATCAGAAAACGGGTAAAACCCCTCTAAATGTAAGAATGTTTTTAGCTCTTCGACATTATATGAGCTAGATGTTGATATGATCTCTTCTGGCCCGATCACCTGCATTCCGGGAAAAAGCCGTTCGTGGTGCACAGGATCGTTGTTTTCCTTTAGATACACTAAATCATACTTTAAAAAATCTGTTCCCAGACGTATGGGGTGGTAGCGCACATTCCCAAACCCGTCAACGTACAAATTGTAGTACACCATTTCTGCCACGCCCTGGATTATACTTAGGCGCGAGTCAAAAGAGGACTCAAACGTTTTAACAGATTGCGTATTCCAAATCCTATATGGCGTGGTCTCAGACCCCCAACTGCTAACAAAGCGCTTTCTAGTATGCTTAGTCAATTCCAAGGCTTTGCGTAGACTGAAATTATCCTTTCTGTACGCACCGTTCTCTACAAAGAGGTCTAAGGCCTCATCCGTACCACCAGATCCGTCAGCAGTTGCATTTGTGGCAACTCCAAAATTTCCAAGACCAAAGAAAGATAGATACCCACTTTTTTTATTTTTAGATTTCGCATCTGTATCAGCAACTGTTATATCTGCGATGCGCCCCTTTACGGGATCCCACTTTAAAGATCCGCCAACAAACATTGCGTTTATTATTTCAAAATGATCTATCCCGTAAAAAGGTTTATTGAATATATTTATGGCCTCTTTAGTGCTACGCTCACCTACTTGGATAATGGAAGGTTGTACCATCTCATAACTAACGCGCGCTAGTTCCAGGGAATCTCGGCATTCTAATGTAAGTGACGTAAATCCCTCTGTATTAGAATCACTGATTGACGTTATGTACCCATCAAACAATGGAAAGGTCCAATCTTTATACATGCGTCCCTTTGACCAAACCATAATTGGAAGCATCGGAGCAAATAATTGACTCAGTATGTTAAACGTTTTGTCGAAGAACAGACGCAACTTTCCGTCTCTAGTCAAATTGTAGCTATCGCGGATATCTATTGTAGATGTACCTATTCCGGAAGATACCTTATTTACTACTACATTGGTAATGAAAAAGTTGATCAAGTAGTTTATAAACAGAGATATATCTTCGTCATTTCCCATGACGCGAGCTTGCTGAAGGGCATCATAGAGTGGAGACTTCTTCCAGTTCTTTCCATACGATAAAACGTACTCAAAGTAATATGAAAAAAACTGTAATAGGTTGTGCCCCACACGCTTAAGTGTTTCTCGGGATACAGGGCGTTGCCCTGCCAACGGCTGCCCGTCATCATCGGTTTCAGAAAGCACAAAGGTGTGATTGAAGTCAATAGACACAAGTATCTCAGGCCTATACGTGTTATCTGGAACTATATATGGGATGCCTAGGCTTGGAACAAAGTAGTTTTTTACGAACGGAAAAAACGCTTCGTGCTGCTGTCCCGGTCCATGACGAACAGAATAGCTATATAGCTCTTTCGCTAGAGCACTAGCAATCACATCAGGCATTACACATCTCGGCTGATAAAGTCATTGTTAGGAAATTCACGATCTTCACGATTTTTGCTTTCAGCCAGATTTTTTAGATTTACAATGCTCATTGTGTATTTCCAATTCCATGGTGTTTCTGCATTCTGTTCAAATGAAAACTCGTTTAAGTATATCCTTAAGATTTCTTCCCCCATCTCAAGTGTCATTATATCTCTATCAGCATCAAATAGATCAAACATAGTTTCTAGTCTTTTAAACGTTCTGTACTTTGGCGACATTCCGATAAGCTCAAAGTAAGATAGGCGCCCAGATAATACACTGTTTAGCGTCCCAACAGGTAAATTCCCGCCTAGAGATCCTGTTTCTAAACCAGGGCGTACTTCCTGGATAACTGCATCAACAACAGGCTTTATTGGATTATACCCGTCTTGGATAACCGTTGGTAACAAATTTCCTGTTTGTCCGTTTATCGTAATCATTTCTAGATCAGTTCCCCAGTCGAATACTACAAATCGTCCTGGTGCTGACGTTTGCACCTTCTGAGTTATCTTTTGCTTACTGTATGAAATGGATGACGGGTTGACTTTAAGCGTAACCACATCTTTTGGAAGAATAGAATCTATTGCGCCGCGCTGCGCGAAGTACGCGATTTCAGACCCAATGTAGCGCCTAAACGTGAGCCTTTCTGTCTGCCCAGAATCTGTTAGTAGACCTACAGCGGATCTTGCGTAATCACCAGCTGTGGGCATAGTAGTGTCCCCCTACCTTGAAGATCTAATGTTATATTTAGAAACAATAATAATCTTTTTAGCAATAGCTTCCTTTAGTTTACGTTCAAATAGTGCTACAGCCTCGTTCATCTTACCTTGCGCCTCAAGCGCAGCTAAGTTTTTTATTATGTTAGGGTCTAGCTGCTTCAATTTCATGAGGTGATATCCAACAGATTCTGTATAGCCGCCACTGAACCCTTGAAAACGGAGCATCTCCGCCTTTTGGCCCACAACATCGGATCCCTTGAGTCGATCTTTTAATTCTTGAGATAATGGCTTTGCGAAGCTTTGAAGCTGCGCAGCAGTAGCAGCAATTTGTTCTCGTCCAATCTCTTTACCGTGACTAACTAAGCCTTTACCAAGCAGTTCTATAGTATCGATTGGACTTAAAATAGCCTCTCCTGCCTCTTTAGCCTCACCCTTAGTCGGGAACCTCAAATTAAGCGCTTTTATACCAGCGCCAATAACTTCTACAAGGGCCTCTATCCCCTCGGTTAAACGCAGAACTAGTGGACGAAGCTCATCATGAATATAGTTTTTTATTTTCTGCTCTAAAGATGTTAGATTTGTAGCAATACTAGATCCTGCTTTCAGTAATTTCTTTCGGAGATCTTGTGCGCGGGCCTCCAACGTCTCTCCAGATACACGCTGTTCCCTAATAGTAGTCATAACGTTTTGAAGATTCTTTTCATTGAACGCACCCTCTGTAAACGCATCAGACATTGCTTTCTGCATCTCTTTGGACGTAAATCCAAAGTTTTTAAGCAACTCGCGGACTACTATTTTTTGGGTATCACCAGTATATGCGGATGCTTTCTCATTGATAAAGCTAGCAAAGCGCTCAAACTGCTCTGGAACACCTAAAGATTCAAAGTCTAAAATTTTTCCGGCGATTGAGCTTCCTTCTCCTAGTGCAGCTTTCCAGCCGTCCTCTAATTCTGCGGAAAAACCAGCTACTGTTTTCGACAACTCTTGACGAAGAGCAACCGGCATTTGCCCAAGTCCAATGTCTGCTGCTTTTTTTATTAGCGTGTTGTACAGCGCAGTTGTGCCGAGCAAGTCAGTGTTATACGCCTTCCTCTTGTCAACAAGCTCTGTCCAAGTATTTACATACTCGCCCATGGACATCATTATGCCCTCGTCCCCAAGAGTCTTTGCCTCTTCCCGTAAGAGCACTAAATGATCTTGTGCAATGTCTGTTGCTAATCCGAAGCTATTAACGAGGCCCTGTAACTTTGATACTTGATCTGCTACAGATTGTCCCTGTGCGTACTGTATTCCAAGTAGTTCACTTGCGAGCCCATTCATATCTTTCTGTTCCATGCCCGCCTTAGCTAACGAGTTTAGATATTCTCCAATAGCGTCGTACGACAATTTGAAGTTACCGCGCAGTTCTCCCATTAAGCCCGTAGCGCTCTTTAGACTTTTGTTTTGGGTATCCCATTGGCCTTGTATTTGTTTAGACATGCCCGCAATACGATTAGACTCATTGTATATCTTCAGGAATAGGGCAAGAATACCAAGCAGGCTAAGCTGTACACCTGTAACGCTTGAAGCTGCACTTTTTAGTGTAGTGTTGATCTTTTTAAAGCTATCTACAGTTTTACCAGAAGACTTGCTCGCCATTCCTGTAGCCTCTGCAACATCCTTTCTGTTCTTCGCCTCTTCAGCAGTTAGCGAAGTGATTTCCTTTTGCAACCGTTGTATTTCTTTTAAAGGTACACCTAGCTGGAACAGAAACCTATTTAGCTCCTCTGCTGTATCGCGCTCCTCTGGCGATATAATCTTGTTCTTACCCAAGCTCTGCAGGTCTGTCATTATGTCTCGAATCTGAGCGATATTCTGCATGGCACCCTCAGATTCTGATCTGGCAGTCTTTAAACTCTCTGTCCACGCGCCCACAGCGGCTACGTCAAGATTAAAATTTTCACCCTCTGCCATTATCCGAGATCCCCATCTTCATCCTCTGGAACAACATAGTCATGCGTTATAAATGATCCATCTGGTGCGCGTTCTACAAATGTGCGCTCTATTGGAACTGCACGCTTTTCATCTTGATAAAACTCGTGTATAGCATCACGCATGAATTTTGGAGACCGAAGCTCGCCAGTTTCTCTAGCGTAGGCTATTTGCTCCTGCTGTGCTGAGTTTTTTCTATCAAACCCGTCGTCATTATCAATTTCGTTCTCTGCAAAGTATGCTTCTGGGTTTATGTACATTTTTAATTGGTCTAATGCCGCTGTAGCTAAATTCATTATGCCACTCCTATCATCACCAATAGAAGATAGTAACACCAATTTTTGAACAAAGTTTAAGTCCCGAAATCGCTTATCGGTAGGTAGAACTTTGAAATATCGTATTATAGCTAAATTTAGCTGAAGAAGCTCAGATTTTTCTATTTTTTTTTAAGGTTGGTTACAGTTTCTGTTACTGTGTTGCGAAAAGTTTCATACGCTTCCCACAAGGCGTCTATAACTGCAGGAGATTTTATCTTTTCTGTTAATATTATTTTTGCTTGGTCTAGGGGTGTGACGGCTTTATCCTCTGGAAGACCTACGCGCTTTAGGTACTCTGCCTGATCGGACGCAGAGAGTAACAGGGGCATCCTATTGATAAACTGAATTGCCCGCGCGAGAGTTTCTAACCGCTCAGATATACGCTGTGCGAAAAGGCTTCCATGGCACCCAGCTGCTTCGTACACGGCCATAAGTTCACTAGGCGTAACAGTCCTAAAAACCACGTTTACTTCAAAGTTATTTTCCTTATCCTCAAACACCGTAATCGGGTCTGACTTAGTAAATCCCAGAGTAAATATGTCCTCTAAAACAGATATGTCTCTCTGGTCTTTTAACGAAATAATTGGATCTGCGTTGGGGATAGCTGCAGGCTCGATAGTCATATAGTTTTCCTTTTTCGTTTTCGCTAAGCGACTAATTATCTACGGCGACCACGTACAGTTCTAACTTCGAAAGCCATGGATTCAACTCTGCGTGTAGTACCGGTATCTGTGGTTTTGCTCCAGCTTGTAGCAACCGCATCCACAAAAGTGAGCACACGCTGGCCGCCCCCCCGCTCTGGAGGAAGCTGCATAATCTCAGTAATGTTAACCGGGAAAGTAAAATCTTCTAGCGTATGGAGAGACGCGCCGAATGCCTCTAAAAATGATTTCTCGTAATATTCAACTCTGTTGCAGGTAACTGTTGTATCTGTCCCGCCCCAGACGATTTCCTTTATTTCTGGACCACGGGAAAATAAGACTTCGCGGATTTTTTCCACACCCTGCCTGTTTGAAGACGGGGCAAAACTTTCTAACGATCCAATCTCAACACCATTAATATGTATCGAGTATGCATAAAATACAGAGTGCTGAGTATTAGGAACGGCTCTTTGTGGGTATGCCATCTACGAACTCCTTACAAGCTCAATGCGAACGTGAACGTTACATCAATCCACTGTAAAGATGCCGCCGGCTTGACCTTACCAGTTACATTAACTTGGCGGATTTCTACGTCATCTTGAACTATAGAAAGGTTCTTATAATCTGCTATGATTTCCTCTGACAGCAATGTCTGCATTATGTTTTCAGAGGAGTCTTCCATTGCAAGAATCAAATTCGTGGTAATTTTCTTATTTCTGTACAGTGGGTACAAACCCTCGCGCCAGAACTTTTTGATGTAGTCCTTTTCATCCTGGATACCGAGGTCTTCTGTTAGGGCAGACGTTGTGTCGGTTGTAATGGCTAGAACATTTCGAACCACTCCGCCGGCCTGATTTGCTGGCGAAACACCACGCTTAACCATGTAATCAAGCTCTTCTGGCGTAAACGTGTCAGAGAACGTAATGTTTGGTATAATTTCGTCTGAAATTCCCAAGCCGATCTCTGTAGAGCAGATTTTTCCTGCCAATGCAGCAACGTAGAAACGCGTGTCAAACACGCCCGCGTGCCCAGCGGGAGTAGCTGCTCCTCCCGGCGTTGCAGGAACCACCATGCGCTCATGCCCGTAAGTCTGAGCAAAACTGGCATAGGTGTCATACGTGGTGCCGTTTGGCATTACTGCCATCGTTGTGCGCTCTTGCGCGCGTGCCGGTTGAGAGGCAATAACACTGTGGTTAAAGAAAATGTTTGCCGCTGTAGTAGTGTTTAACGTCCCCGACGACAACGGTACCAAGAACAGCTTATAACCAGTGATCTTATTTAGCAAAATACGCATTGCAATAAACGATGTTTCCAATTCGCTATTGGTCGGATTCTCTGGATCTACCCATGCCGTAGGATTCAGCTGTGCAATAATGACTCCGCCAGCACCCGCGTTAATGCCCAAGGAACCTGAAACAGAGACATCGTTTATATTGCTATCAGTTTTAATCTGTGCTCCATGGTTTACGTATATCTTATTTTCATTCAAATACAAAATCGGCTCATACGCAGTAACTGATCGGGCCTCTGTAAAAGTTAAGTAATAGTTTTCTCCGGTTGTGGGGCCACTTCCACCGCCGAGCCATTGAACAGCACCAGCAGTTAGCTGGTAATCTGTTCCAGATACATATTTGGCTACTCCAGGAAGATCGCCAACTGATACAATCTCATTAACTGAAGTAACTGTTGGGATTACGTCGCTTCCGCCAGCCCCACGAATCATTTGGTAGTCAGAGACTAGCTTATATGGATCCCCAACACCAATGTAGACTGGATAGCGCTCAAACAGGGGCGGAGCAACTGTTCCAGTATCATTCTCAATCTCTATGATTAGACCAGGTACCCGTTTTGCCATTATACTCTCCGATTTTTAGTCACAGATGTGAGCATGCTGCACGCCCACTAACATTAGATATAATATAATGATTCATCTAAAAATGTTTAACTGCCGTCATCAAAATCAAAGTCTGCTACAATGTCAGCCACAATAGCATTTAGTCTTGGGCCAGCTACCTCTTCTCGGTAGTCCCACTGCCCCATTAACTCAAAGCTTATAGAGGATGTGTATAATGGAAAGTCTATACCGGGCGCCGATACAGTAGACTCCCCACTCACACTTGGGTGTCTCGGAATCACAACGTTGTGCTGACCAAAAAATTCCTTTGCGTCAGGATGGACTAAGTACAAGCACACTGTATCGACTAAGTTATCTTTTTCTATTATTGTTCTTGCCCGCACAGCGATATTTAACGCTACTGTGATATCTCCCCCATAGTGCCGCCACTGATCGCCTGCAGCAACCTCATCGTCTACATCCCCAATGAATTCCTTGGAAAACGATAGCGGCGTAAATGTTACGCGGCTTTCACTGATGAGAACAGCTGGAACGTATTGCTCGTGCCAGGAGAGTGTTCCGCCGACCCAAACACCGTACGTAGATTTATTAGTCAAATCTGTGAACTCAATGCGCTTTGTTCCGTCCGTAAGCAGCAGTTGCCCTTTTTCGGCAGCATAAAAGGTGGCCTTTAAATACGTAATAAGGTAGTTCTTAATGAACCTTGACCCTCTGTAGTACATCTGAAGTGGCATAATCTACCCCGTTACTATAGGAACTTGGTATATGCTAGACCGTGGATCCAGGTTGCTTAAATCAAAATGTTGACTGCATAAGACATCTTCAACGTATATTGGGGTGTAGTTTACAATCTGGTAACGTTCCCCAGTTGATGCTCGAACTACAACATCCCACTCATGCACCACAGGCGAGTAATTCGGAGGTGTCGTCCAATAAGACGTTTTAGATTCACGAATAAAACCACTGTCCGTAACCAGCAAGTCTGTTGCAGTTCCTGGAAATGCCAACAAAAACCTATGCGGAGTTCTTCGCATTCGAATAACAGCGTCTATGTCAAGCCACTGCTCATAGCCAAACAAGGAATCGTAGAATCCTGGCTCATCCTCAACGTCAGGTTGCATCCTATCGAAATCGACCGCTGGAGAGATAGTTCCGTAGTTAAACGTTACAACGTTAAACGCTGTAAATGGCGGCGTGTTGAACACCACGTACATTGCGTCCTCAATGGCATCACCATTATAGTCTATTTGGTTTCTAAATATATCAAATGCAAACTCTTTTCGGTCGTCAACAAAAGAGTATTTATCTACAGCGGCTTCCCACACGTCTGTACTGCCACTAGCCTGTACAGTAGCTGTCAATGCAAAGATGTCTGGATACTCATCTTGCTCGCTAACGCTCTGACGCCACAGTGGAAAGCGCAACATTCCAGTGTCTGGATCTACGTTATATGAATACGCAGATGCAGTCTGCGTTATAGTGCTCACTTTTCTATCTGAAAAGTGTCGCGTAGCAGAGGCGCTTGCCCCCCGCTTGAGCAAATAGCACGCCTCTCCTAATACCTCTAGTCCTGTGTGATTTTGCTTCACAGCAAAACTAAGTATATTATTGCTGCGGCGTATTCTATATGGGGGAGACCAACCGGGCATACAAAAAACCTCGCAATCTTGTAACATTCTACAAGATCACAAGGATTTTTATTTAACTTGTGACAGAAAAGCTAGTGAATGAGGCCAAATTCTAGGGGTCGCATGCTCCCATAATCCAATGTAACTTCATTTGTTTCGTAATTTGGAGTGGCGCGCAGTTCAATGAGTATTATCCCATACATAAACTTTTTATCTGTTTTTTGTGCAAGTTGTGCGCGGTACTCGTCTGGAACAGGCATTTCTAAATATAACTGCATAACAAATATGCCAATACCAGATTTACAAAATGAATCTAGCATCTCGTACTTATATTTTCGCACATTGTCAAATTGCTTAGGAGAAAGCATGTAGTATTCTGAAATAAGTCGCTCGCCAGACATTAAAAGAGCTTCGCAGTCTTCAGGGAATAGCTCTTTATGCGAAGCGATTGGGGCATCTGGAATCGCAGAAACGGAGCAAGAAACTGCGCTACACAGCAATAGTAGACTCAGGAATTTTAGGCGGACCATACCACATTACCTCCCAGCATTCAGGGGCTTTAAATGTTAGTGCTGCACCACGCATCCTAGACAATACATATGCATCGTCATCAAACAACAAAATAGGTAAATTCATTGGTATTTTTGGGCGAATAAGCCTGTTGAACGAATTAAATTTGTGGTCAGACGCTGGAGAATTCTGGCCTGTAGGGCGCATTATTAGCCGAGAGTACTCTACTTCTATATCGAACGCTTTCTCTAGCCAGAAACTCGTTACGTCCCTAAGATAGTCTTCCCTGCTAGTTAAAAAGAAAAAATCGGCACATGTATCTAATAGATATTTAAGCGGTTTTTCAGCAGCTACAATTTTTTTGTCTTTGCTAACTTCATCCACAGACAAAAACGCAGCCCAATCTGGCGGGTCCTTTTTAACGTAGTGGAGCCTGTGTTCGGGATCGGCTATAGTAGAGTCTATGTCACATACGACAACGTACATACAAACATTATACAAGAACTAGATTTGCTCAATGTGCACAATAGATTTTTTTTGTATAAGTTTTATCTTAAACACCCCACCTATGTTGCTTTTTATTTCTAAAAAGTCCCGATCAAATGAAACCAGTATACCAACTACACACTCTTTGTCACACAGTTTAATTTGCAGGACTTTTCCCTTTAGGCCCTCTAGCACCAAAGACTCCTTAGAATGTAAACGTTTTGAGAAAAAGTATAACTATTGGTATGCTGCGCTTAATAGTCTGCTCCAGAAACCGGCCGGCATCGCGTTGAGCACCCTCGCTGCCCGTACGCCTCCGGGCATCCATTGATACATAACGAGCCCTTTAGAGCGGAACTGTTGTTTAAATTTAATTACCAATGTGTTAAAGCGGTTGAGGATATTACTAATCATAGTTGATAGCTTGCTAAAGTGATCGATAACTAGCGAGTTTCCGCCTAAGCTGTAACTAAAATCTGTGTCAATAGCAAAAATACCCTGAGACTCAAGGGCCGCAATAGTAGCTGCGTCTATTAGGATAGACCCATATTGGTCAAATGGAAATGTCGATACTGAAAATCCTGTATAAGGAGGAATGGCATTTATTATCTGTGCCCCACGTTCTAGATAGAAGATAAGATTTTTGTCGTCATATCCAAAGAAGAACTGAATGCTAGGTTCTCCAGTCGGTTTATCAATATTTTGTATGTCATCTTTTATACTCTTACGGGCTTTATCAACCTGTAGTCGGAGCGCTGCGGCATATGCAAACTGGCGCACAGGAACAGACTTCACATAAATACTTTGGTGAATCCGCTCATCAGACAGTGCACAGTTGAAATCAAGAACGTATTCGGAGTTGTATGTAGAAGCGTCAAACGTATACTGATAAACTCCAGTAGACGGATGCGCTACTACACCTCCTCCTGCGGCTGTAAAACTTTGAGTCACAACATTCACATCGTCGGAAACGCGTGCCATATTGAACGTGCTTGTAGACGCAACATCTGTAAGAACGCCTGTTGCGGGATCGCGCACGAATACAGTTAGCGGCTCTGTTTGGTTAGCACGAACAATATCAAAATCGGTAAATGATTGCATTTACTAACTCATCCAGATTTCTGTTGTTTAGAACTGTACACTAAGCGCTTTAGGTCTCTAACAGCGGCATCAAATATTACAATATCGGAGTTCACCAGATCGACCTGCAGCTGTTCTATATTATTGGGCTGCACAAATATGAATTTAAAACTGTCTCCCAACTTCTTAGCCCGCAGTAGTGTACACCCGCGCATCTTTAGATAGGCTGCTAGCGTCATGTCATTTGTTACAAATTCTTTATATTGTGTAACTGCGTCTGACATAGGGGAACTCTTTTCGGAAATATGTTAGGCTAAAGTCAAATTCCACTTATCAAGCACGTACCCGCATATGCCATTAGTATCTTCAACAGCAATAATATTTTTGCCATTGTACACGAGTGCCCCAACTACTGTAAATGTCTCTCCTGGCCAAAGCTCATGCGCCACAACAGTGCCTGGTGCTAGGTCTCCAAGGATGTCTATGCCGGCAGCGACCTCTAACTTATAGGCGCGATCATTGAGCTTAGAGGCTATACTCTTAAACTCCTTCGCCCCAGGAGCCTTCGCTAGTAAGAACTCGCTGTACAAGTCAGATCCAAAATCTCTAATTCTAGAGTTCAGGTATTTTATCGCAACTACAGGATCATCTATTACAGACGCTCTTTGCAGCATAGCAATAAAAGAGTTTTCTGTCATCCCAAGCAGCGTGTACCAATTTCTTTCTTTTGGTTCCTTAACGTGTGCGTCCGCTATTTTTTCTGTAAACTTATCAAACGTAGCGCTTGCGGCATGTCTAGACAGTGGATCACTTGGGTACAAGTCAAATAAGAAACGGTGCAAAGTTTCACACCACTCCTCTGGTGCTTCCACGCCAGACTTCTTTGCAAACTCCGTGATTTTATCCTGATCTCCGTCCATACCTTTCCAAAACTCTTTCCATTGCGACTTCTGAGCTTCTACAAAGGTATACAAGCTGCGCGGAGGCTGCTTTCGATCTTTGTTCTGTGCGGTTAATACCATAGGCATAGTCTACGCCCCCAATCAATCGCCATTCGGTGAAGCTCGCATACTATCGAACTCTTCGCAGCAGGCGTACACGGAAAAAGTCTGGTCTACAGCAGCATTATTTTGTAGATTTAATACCATTTTAATTGGCCGTAATATTTTATTTGCTTGTGCAAATGACGGTATGACGTTTCCTCCCAGCGTAGGTGGAAAAATTACGTCTTTGTAGTTCATTACGGCAATAACTTTATCTGTGGCATCCGGAAAAGAATGGGCCTCTAAGGTTTCACCATCTAAAGTAACTGTTGCCACATACTGCGCAGTAGACCCACCAATAGGCACAACAAACAGCGTTAGATTTTTTATAGCGCTCGATGATTGAATAACAGGATCTACCTCGGCAATTCCGCCACTTGCAGAGACAGTGACTGTTTTTACAAGCACAACAGCAGAAGTTGACGCAGCCATGATTAACCCCTCATCGGTATAAAAAAGCGGGGGAGGAGACCTCCCCCGTCTGCACTACTCGTTAAACGACTCTTCTACCGGGTCAGTCGCAAAGGAAGACAGCATTTCCTTCGCCCACTCCTTCACACTGACGAAAACACCATTGGAAGCCAAATACGCAAAATCTTGCTCTTTGAAAGCACCACTCTGCTCTATTAAAGCCTCCAACATAGTCTCTTCAGATACACTCTTGTGTTTGGCCTTAAGGCACAGCGGAGCAATCTTAGGATTTAGCTCTGCTGTTGCAGACGCGCGCACGTATCCAGGATCCTTTACGTCTTCTCGCGCTCGACTGACGTACTTTTTGATCTTTGCGTCTATGCGGGCTTTCCGCTCGACATTCTGCGCATAGTACGTCTCTGCCTGATCCGGGTCCAACAACTCTAAGGCGTTGCGGTAGATGAGTTTAAACAAATCCCTACAACCCTTTAGCGACTCGGGATCTACTTGATCCGATATACATACCGGATCTTTTCCTGGAGGAACATAGATCGGCTCTGCAGAATCGGGGCTGATTTGAAAAACAATAGGCCCCGCGTCTGGTAGCGCATCTGTTGTGCCAGTTAGATTCCTCACCCAAACTTCCTTACCCTCTTGAATCAATTTTTGTAGAGTAAGCCTCTTTGTCTTAGCTGCCATGATAATCTCCTTTTCGTTTTCGGCAGGTTTAAAATACAAGTACATTATAGAACATATACACGTAAAACCTTAACTCTTGTCGAATTGTACATGATTTTTAGTTACAAAATCCATGATTTCCTGATACGGAACAAGATTTTGCTTTGTTATTATTGTAGATCCATCAAGCAATATAGATCCTAACTGAAGTTGCTGCCCGTTTATCGATTTTATTTGTGCTGATATTAGGTGCCCTTGACTAGATTCTGTTTCTGTTGACGAAATTGCGATCCCAAGCTTTTCCAACTCTGCAACCTTGCTATTTAGGTCGGGCGCAGAATTTGGATTGAAGTAAGTACCCTTTATCAGATATAGATCAGGGTTAGTTTCCACAATTTTTTTTATTTTGTTTGTGACTTGATCTATAAACATGTCGGCTCCGAAAAAAATTGGCGTGCCCTGTAAGAGCACGCCAATATGTTATCAACTAGACCTTGTGTTTAGTCTTGCAGTTTTTTTTCAAGGCGTGCAAGACGACGCGCTAGAAAAGCAACCTTAGTTTCGAGGTCTGTGCCCTTCTCTTTTCCAGCAAGGCGCCCCTTGCGAGCCCCACGAAGCGAAGCATCAGCAGGTGCCTTACGCGCATCTGCACGCGCCTTTAGACGGGCAACTACGTCACTCTTTGCTTTTGGAGCTACCTTACCATCTCTGCGGTCTGCTTCCATGTTGATCTTGGTCAACTTGGCGCGGATGGCTGGCACACTCTCAGGAGTTGCCTCCATAAGTGCTTTGTTGGTTTCATCTACGTGCTTTGCCAGATCAACATACCCCTTGTCCTCTAACTCCTGGGCCGCTAGGTCTAGTTGTCGCTGGAGAGCTTTTTTATTAAAACGCATAATAAATCCTCCTATTCGTGCTAACTGTTATCTCCAAGACAACTTATACCTTGTCGCCAAGAGCAACGCCGGCTGCGTTGATTAGGACCATGGAAATCAACTCGTACCAGAACCATCCCTGACGTGGCTTCCCTAGAACGAACTCGTTGACTGCTTCAGAGAATAGCTCAACGCGGATAGGCATACCACCCAAGTACTCAGGCGCCGTTGTGGCAACCACAGAACCAGGCTGTAGAATTTCATAGGTGTTGGTACCTGCGGTTGTGATGATGTCCGCATTCAAGATACGGCCTATGTAGCCAGCCATGATTAACTCGCGCTGGGTTACGGGGTCAACCTCGGTACGCACTTGGTTCACAAGGTCACTTACTTCTTGACGGTGAATGATGAACTTGTCGCAGATTAAGCGGTGGCGTTCAATCTGGTAACGCATTGCTTCAAAAGCAGCCATATTCAATGTAGCGAAGAAGCTGGTTGCGTTGACGGCGTTTCCACCGCTCTGAAGCAGGTTGATAGCTGCCAAGTCTTCTTTGTGCTCGATATCCTGACGCGCACGATCCTGAATACGCGCTAGAATGTCAAACTGTGCACGGTACTTGTCCTTGATCTCAATGCTTGGGAAAGCAGTGATCTCAAACTCAGGCGGGTATACGTAGGTGGACTCAACAACGGATTGTGGAGTTTCACCGTCTTCTGCGATCTGGTACGCAGTAACAAAGATGTCTTTGTCGTAACGTACGATCTCACCGGCCTTAACTGTGCGTGGTGCCCAGACTTTACGAGCTAGGCCCTCATAGTCGATGACTTCTTTGATCGGGTTTAGTAATGCCTGCCCGATCTGGTGGAAGCCCTCGCCTCCTGGATCCGCGAAAGCTTCGCGCACGATGCTGTCAGCTTCAGCAGCGTCTATATCCATGGATGCTGTGCGCTCAACCTGATAGGACCCATCATGAATCCCATCCAAGATGCCCTGAATCATGTCCAACGCTTCACCAGTGTTGCCGGCGTTTAGCTCACCACTAGCGTTGAATAGATTTTCCATTGCAGACGCCTTGCGAATTCCTGATTTCCCCTTAGGACCAAACGCACGGGGATTAAACTCGTCACCCGTCTTTTTGTCCACAACGGTTTGCTTCTTGCCATTTAGATAAGGATTCATTTGGTAGCCTCCTGTATTAAAATTCTATTATGAAGTTACTCTTATCTGGTCCAGTCCTAGGAATGGATCAGCAGCAGTAGGGACCTTAATTACTCGACCACACACGCTGTTTCCGCTCGTAGTGTTGCTTGTCCAGCGGCTCTGCGCGTCAAATGTCAGCGGGTTGTTGATTGCATAAGTCATAGTTGGATCGTACTGATCCGTGTAAATTTTTGCGTCACCTTCGATAACAACGATCAAGCCGCTACCAAGAGTGTCGTCTGGCTGACGGTCATAGTTAACGCCACGAGTGTCCCGTGTACCAGACTTGTCCCACGCCACCTGGGATGCAGATAGTGTATAAGAATACCAAACTACAACAGTTGCGGCAGCGGCAATTGCCCCACCAACAATACGTGTCACTAGTCCATTTGCAAGCGTAACAGTGTAATCAACGCCCTGAGTATATGTAACTGCGCCTGCGGCGTTAGTCACCTTGATGCTTGCGGTGTTTACAACGTTACCACCGTTTAGAGTAATAATGTTGTTAGCGTTGAATGTTTTTGTCTCAACCGTGGTTCTGCGCCACGAAGAGTCAGCGTCCTTCCAAAATGTTCCAATAGGAACTGTTCCGCTAGCTGCAGTTGTAGCAACAGTAACGCCGGACCCGTTGGTAGCCAAAAATGCAACCATACCTGATGTAACGCTAACGTTCTCGTCTACGGGATAAAACGGGCGATTCTTGTAGTAGCCTCTTTTTTTGTCTAACATTTGAGTTCTCCTCTTGAATTAATCAACAATTAGTTACTGTACTTATCAAAATCTAGTAGGTCTATTTATTAGCTTAGCGTGCTTTTGAATTCCGGCGAGCTTCGGAGACGCGCCATTAAACTGAAGGGCTGCGCTAAGCCGCGACACCTTATCCTCAACCTGTGCGGGTGCGTCGGTGTGTGTGGTAATGGGCACAGATCCCTGCGCTGCGCGCTTTCGTATAGAAGCGGCTCTTTGAGACATAAACGCAGTATCATCCATGTCATCAGATGCCTCAGGGATCTGAGTTTCTGTTTCGCCAATAGCTGCTTCGTACTCAACAAATGCAGTATCGTCCATGTCCATGTACTTATCGGCCTGGTCGATCACGAGGTCAATAAACTCATCTGCGTTCGAACGGAAGCCGGCTTCGATCACACCGCTTGCTACGTCAGGCTGTAGGCCGCCAACCTTAACCAGCATTTCGTACATGCTAGCCTTGATCGGGTGCACACCACGATTGACAAGATTCTTGTTCATAGCTGTCATGGCAAGCTTCAGCGCACGAGCGTACTTCAACTTGATATCAATCAAGGAAGCCGTATTCGCCTTTGCGCCCACCTTGTCATCTTCCTTTTTATCCTTCTTCTTCATCTTCTTCATGTCATCTTTATCAACAGCACCACATTCTGCAACGCGGGCCTTGTATGCAACCAAAGTCTTTTTGATACCAGCATGCTTCATACCCTTTACTAGGGATGCCACGTAGTCTCTGCTTGCAAACTCATCTTCTGGAAGCTCATCTGGCTTATCGATAGTAAAAATAGGTTGGTCGTCTTTGTCCAACACATCCCAGGCAGTCTTATCAGCATTTAGGGAAAAAGAAAGATCGCTAACCTTAAGCATCTTGGGAATCTCGTCTTTTTTCACTTTTGTGATCTGCGGAGCGGGTGCTTTTGGTCCGGAACGCTTTTTCTTGTCTGTCTCATAGTTGAACTCTTCGCTCAGCGTCTTTGAGTTGCCATCTCCATACTCAGCAACCTTGGCTAGACGAGCTTTGCGTGCATTTCTTAGGCTAGCCGTCATGGTTTCCTCCTCATTTGATAAGATCAAACTTTCTGGTTCTAGTCCAAATTCGTCAACTGAAATGTCTTCCTCTTCGAGGTCATTCTGCTTGTCCTTGTAATCCTCTAGCTCGTCGTCTTGATCATCTTCATCGAGCAGTGATTTTTCCAAGACATCTTTTATATCCGTAAGAACGTCTACTGTTTCTTCGCTAAACTCGTCTAGTTTAGTCTCTAAGGACTTTAGGCGCTCTTCTTCCAACTTCTCGTCAACAACTTTGTCTTCTACTTTTTTTTCAATATCTTCCTTGGGCGCGCCCTTCGGCGGAGGAGGAATAGCTGGAGCGCCCTGTTGCGGTGGTTGCGCCACCGGTTGTTTCGCGGGGGCACCCTCAGGACCCATATCTGTAACCTTTGGTTGTGGGGCCGGGACCTGTTGAGCGCTTTTGATAAACGATCCTAACTTTTTAGCAGCATTAGTACGCAATGGCATTCCACAACTCCTATTGTTATGATTTTATGTTAAACGAAAAAAATTCTTTAACTGTCGTTCTATATTTTTTTACCAAAGTTTATCTATAAGTTTTATAACAGATTCAGGAAGGCGGCTCATGTTAGCCTTAAAATACCTAGCAGCTTCAATCTGGTCGTCCTTGGATAGTATTGCGTTTACGGCACGAACTACATCAGACCCATGTGAAGCCGCCTTTCTCATTGCTGCTCGCTGTAGCATTCTCTGTGTCAATGCATCTGGGTCTGCTGGGCTTCCAACATTTGATAATTCCTGGAACTCCACACCAAAGCATTTTTCATGCACAGTTTCGCCATCGATATTTGCCATCTTATAAAATTTTAGGCAGTCGCAAAGATCGGAGTCCGTATATGCAGTCTTATTACAATGAGAACACTGCACACTATCACACTGGCAGCCCATTGACCATCCTGAAGCCTTCCCACTTAAGATCGCTTCAGCCAACGGAATATCCTTGGTGGTATCTATAGCAGCAACTGCAATTACGTGCATGTCTTCTGGATCACCCTGCACATAATGGACATCTGGGATAAATCCGCGCGCCGCTTTAGGATCAAAAGCTACGTGCTCGATATGGATAGGGTCATTAGTAAACGTTTGATATACCATGCAGCGATGGTTTGCTGAAAAACGCGTCAGTTCCTCGTGTGTAAATAGATCACCGTTGTTATTCCACTTATTAGCTGTTACCGCACGAGGAACAGGAAAAATGTAGTCATCAATATTTCCGCTTAGGGCGTATACCTTTGCAATTGCTTTGATCGCACCCTTTGATATTAGGTTCAACGATCTTTTAACAGCCGCATCTTCTTCTTCTGTAAGGTCAGCTGTCTTAGACGCGAGCTTATGAAACTTTCCAGAGGATTGATATACACCTAGGATAGGAACACTTGCAGTTCTGTATAACATTACACTCTCCCGATTGGTTCAGATCAGCGCTACGGGAAAGTATAGTGTATTTATTGCTATTTCTTTTAACTAGTGTTTAGGGCTGAGGGAAGATTACTTTTTTTCTTTATCTTTTTTTTCGGGAAGGATTTGCTTACCACATTTTGGGCATTTTGCGGCTGGGCTGCAAAGCTCTGCGCCGCACTTACAAAACACCTTAGCGATCTTTACATCTCCAGATTTCTTAAAACCCATCGGACCCTCCTAAGTAACGGCGTCTTCCCCCAGACACCGTGCAGCGTAGTCGCAAACTCTCCCGCAATACTTGTATTTAAAATTTTGCTCAAACGTGCAGGATCCACTGCTCAACGCCTCTGCTGTTTTTATGTACTTTTCTTTTGCAGTGGACATCATATCTTCCGTTACAGGATACGTTCTAATGCCAGCTTTTCTATCTACGTGGCGGAGATATTGGTACTCTCCAGTAATCTCTGCTTCTTTGTCTATGTCATTTAGCACCCATAATCCGTACGTTGGAATTTGTACAGACGCAAGCTCGTCCTTTTTTGGGGCCGGTTTAGACGAAGTTTTATAATCTACAACCTTATACCTGTGCTCCCCTAGAATGTCTAACCTATCCGCCTTCATCTGCACAGTAATATTTCCAATTGGAAACTTGTACATTTTTTCAACACATTTTACTACTGGCATGCCATTTATGTCTATATTTTTAATATACTTTAGAAGCATCTCTTTTATATTCAAAAGGTCTTGGCGTACTATGACTCCAGCAGATATCTTTTTGTTAGCCCCATATTTCTCTATAGCTGTACGAAAACATTCGCCCATAAATTTTTTCAAGCTTACATTTTTCTTAGATCTTAGCAACTCTTCGTGGAACAGTTCTAAAGCTTTGTGCGCAATATTCCCAATAAGAAAATATTTATTTTCTCCAGTTGGAAGCCGCTTTATGTATCTGTAAAAAAAAAGCCGGGGGCAGCCCGCAAAACAATCCACTTTAGACGGCGATAAGTTAGTCACTACTGTTCTCCGTTCACTACAGTATGGATCTCTTTTGGTACAGAGTACGATTTGAATGTCGGCGTACAGCTAGATATTTTTCCGTACGAGTCTACTTCCAAATCTACAATTATACCACCAATAGATGGTATAAAATCAAAGTACTTTACGAACATATTTTCATTCTCAAAGCAGGGGCACATAAATGCGTGTATGCCGTTCAATTCCCAATAGCCACTAGTGTGCCTGTGCCCAGCAAAAATCATGTCTGGGTGGTGGCCCTTAGATATAATCTTGGCAATGTGCTTTTCTAACGCGTACGATTTTGCATGGGCCGACGACTTTATGTGGCAAAGCTCTATTAATATTCCAACTGGATCTAGAACAAACGTAGCTTTCAGATGACCTAGTATAATTATATCTTTTCGCATATGATTTAAAATATATCCTGGATCTATCCCAGCTATTTTTATAAAGTTAACATCGTGGTTTCCCAAGATCGCATAGTACTTCAGCCCGTCTAATTCTGGAAGCATTTCAGACGCAGCCTCACATTGACGCGTGCACCCCCACATATCTAGCTCAGCAACCTGTGCGCGATACACGCTGTTACCTGTTAAAATATCACCTCCGTGCAGGATTGTTCTAATCCCATGCTTCTTGTATGCAGTGTGTACAAAATCTTGTACGTGCTCTTTCATTGCAGCGGAACTTCCCGCATGTGTGTCCGAGATCACAGCAAATTTTACATGCCGTGTCTTGCCATTGGCCACTTTAATTTTTGGAATCTCTTCTTGAAGTTCACTTTCGCTATTTATGTACAAACTTCCAGATTCAACGTTAATTGTGTACCCCAGTGTAACTGCCTTATTTATTAATGCTTCCGCCTTTTTAGGCGGAACGTCTAAGGCGTCACAAACATCACGCAGGCTAACTAACCTTTTTCTAGATCGTTTTTTCTTTAGAAGTGAAATTAGAGCGTTGACATCTGGGGGCAGCTTTTCGATGGGTGTCAGCTTTGTGCCCTTTTCTTGCGTACCCACTAGTAGCTCTAGTGTTCCATCTTCCCCATTCCTCTTTAGTGCACTCCGTATGCTGTCGGCAGTAATGTTCTTCCCAAACTTTTCGCTAGCTGATTTAAGTACGTCCTTTACAGATGCTGCCTGACTGAATAGCACTTTAACCTCAGCTAGTCTCTCTTTAGTCCAAAAAACGACAGCCATGCTAACTCCTAACCAAAAATTTTAGCCATGTACTTCTTCTGTCGAGTTTGTAGCTGCATTTCGTCTATGCTTCCGCTTAGATATACCCTGTAATCGGGCATCCATATATTTGGGCACGTTTTCTCGGTTTCATACCTTGGATCGATTAGACCCGCCTCGTAATGCCCAAATACGTCGTTCACAGTCAGCCCAAACTTCTCCAGTAGATACAGTATTAAACTTTTACTTGATTTATACTGTTTTGTCGTAAATCTCCTATTGCCTATTATACACACTCCGACCGAGCCACTATTGAAACCATACGTGTGCGATCCTAATTCGTTAGGCTCAAAGGTAGAATCGTCGTCTAGATGTCGGCCAGCCTCAACACTGCCGTCAGCAAATGGCCATTTGCTTTTCTGAAAACCCGAGTATAGCCCGTTAGATACCACAAAATGGTACCCTATCCCAGTCCATCCACGGACTTTGTGCCACGCGTCAAACAGCAGTGCCGACCCATACTCGGTAGCCGAGCAGTGTACAAAGATCCTCTCAAATTTCATGTTATTCTCCCGAAGGCTCCCCAGAAAGGAAAGCAGATGTTACTGGTGGGATTTGATACTCGGCTTCTGCGGCTGTTAGCTTTTCGTCTAGTGCTGAATTGTTATGCAGTGCGTCATCTATGGCGTCCTTCACATCATCAACATGAATAAGATTATCAGTATTTATGTACTGATCTAGTTCTTCTTCAATGGAATCCTTCAGTGCTGCGATTACATAAGGGTTGTGTGTGCTGTACCTTTTAATCTTGTGGTCAGAGGCTCCAGGAGCCCCGCTAAGCCCGCCACCTCCGGGCGCAGGGGGCATGGGTACCCCTCCGCCTGCCGGCGGCTTTGCGGCCCCCCCAGGGGGCTTAGCGCCTGCTGGTCCGCCAGGAAGCGCCCCACCAGCTGGTGGATTAGCTTCTGGTGGTGGCCCATATATTTCCGGGTGCTCCAGCCGGTACTTTGCCTCCTCAATCTGATTTCTACGCTCAACGTCCAGATCTACGCCGGCACCAGATGAGTATGAACGTTCTGACAACATCCCTTGTGCCTTTAAGTCTCTCCACACACCCAAAATTGCGGGGTCTTGCGTTGGGTCTAAAGATTTTCGCCACTTTACCTTAGGAATTATTAATTCCTGCTTGTCCTTGTCCTTTATCCTAATACGATGATCCAAATGTGCCTGCGGAATCTTGTAAAAGTCGTTCATCTCACCGACAGGTTTACAGAGCTTATCGACCATCCACTGCTTTTCAAACTTATTTCTAAGTGCTGAAAGCCTCTCTAGCAAAGTCTGCAAACCAGCAATTGCAGCAGCAAAGGAAGTTTCGCCAACTAGGAACGACTTTGCCACACCTAGAGCCAACAGTTTTACACGCTCTATGAAATCCCACTCTTTAGAAATTAAGAGCATACGATCAGACACGCCCACAAGTTCCACGCTAACATTGTGGTGCATGACGATGGCAGCTAATGGATCTGATTCCGCAATGGACAGCATTTCAGAAAATGCAGCTTCGTCATCTTCATCTGGAAGCCACCCTGTAGTTGGGTCTCCCAGCTTAAATATTCTCAGGGGAACGGCATTTCGCTGTGCAACAGCCAAGCTCGCATTAACTATAAAGTCTTCGTACATTACAATTCTAAATAGTCTAGTATACAGGCTAGTTCCACGAATCTCAGTTGAACTGTTCAACCGTGGCAGAAATGTTGTGTTGAGGGCGTCTAGAGGAACTTCTCGTCCCATACGAAATGCGTTTCTGATCTCTCTCGGAATAATAGCTTGAAGCTTACGCATTCTAGGGTCTGTCGCAGCAAGGAGACGCTTTATCTCTGGCGTGGGTAGCAACGATAAAAGCGGCTGTTCTGCCACTAATGGAACTCCATCTACTTTTATATAGTCTGGATCGTGCGGTATTACGCGATCCCAATATCCCTTGGTTCCGTTGAAGATAGCATGTAGTATCAATTCGCCAGTAATAAAGTAGTCCCTTGTAAACGGTTGAAGTTTGGGGACAAGATTCAAGTCATTAAACATATCCTCATATCTACGTTTTATGCTTGCGTCGTCTATCCCAACCAAGTCAAATTCCGACCAGGGAAGCTCTGCATACATATCTGTGGCTGTTGCAATTGCCGGGTCACGAAGGTATATGGACCGCCAAATACTGTTAGCTACAACTCTATTTCTTGGAAAGTAGTATTTATCTGGTGTACTGTACCGATAATCGTAGTACAGCGGAGACTGTGCGACAGACTGAATAGCACCAGTTTGTGCAGAGCTAAACCCGCCGACTGAGCCACCGCTCATAGTTGCTGCTCTACGCTTCATAATCCCATGCGACTTTGTACGTATAATATTCGGACCAGCCACGGTGGGCTTTGGGCTTGCTGCTGTTTTTATCTTATTCGCGTTTCGTTTTAGCATTTCGGTATAGTATCGTCTTTCAAGCAGTTAATCCAAAAATAATCTTGCTCGTTGCAAATACAATCGTTACACGCAGACATACCTGAATATGGACATACTCCGTTACAAAAGTTAACAGATCGAGTAATCCCACATGGCGGATCGACTACAAGGGTGCGCGGAGCAGTACAACTAGTCCTACGCAGAAGTTCTGTTAGCGATTCTTTTAACATTATCCATTTCTACGGCTTGCCCCATGTTAAACCGCGCACGTAGAACCGCCTCACGAGCCTGACTCGGAGTATACCCATATTCCTGTAGCTTAAGAAGTGCATGCGTCATTGGGCCTAAGAATTCCACTCCGCGCTCGTCTGATTCCAAAGTTAACATGTCAGACAGTCTATCGTAGTACAGGTATTCCATCTTTCTTACCTCTATCATTATACAGTATGTGCGTGCAAAACCGAAGAAAAGCATCTTTATCTATGTGCACACGAAAGTCACCAATTGAAATTGTTACATGTGGTGGAACGTACTTGCTTGGCTTGTCAATCGTAGGACAATACATCTCACAATCGCCTGAATCAACGAAGCTCAGCACGCCAGCACAGCTTTTGTATACCTTAGCGGCAGCTTTCATTACTCCAACCCGTAATGCTTTAGCGCAGCGCCCAGATTAACTTCCCGAGAACTACTCTCTAGCCTAGCAGTGGCGGCATCTATTTGTTCACTAACACTATCAATTTTGGGGAATAGACTAAAATACATAGAACTGGTCGCGGCCTTTACTTTTTCCCAAGATCGTGTAAACCAAGCTAGTGCCTTATCCAAAAGTTGACCCGACTTCTTTTTAGGTGGGGGATACATAGCAAACGTCTCATGTATGCGCTCTACAATAGTAGTATTTTCTTGCTTCCAAGTATCTAAAATATCTAAAACCTGTTTTGCTATCTCAGGAGCATTATTTTCCAATATCTCTTTTAGTGCAACAAGCTCGTCAAGAACTCCAGGCTCTTGTGGAAGATTATGAATTGTGCGCTGAAGCCCAACTATCTTGTTCTTGTACTTTTGGAAAAACGTAACCTCTAAATCATTTATAGCCTCATTCTCAGATCCAACAACAGAAAATAGTTGTTTTGCTAACTCAGCTTCTTGCTTCTTTAGGTCTTTTTGCCTGCCTCGGTAGTCCTTTGCCATAGAATTTAGTTCTTGTAGCTCAGACTCAACTGTAGCAAGTTCTTTTTCAGCCGCATCGATTTGGGAAAGAACAGTAGCTGCTAGTGCGCTAACTTCCTCAACTTCACTAAATTGCGGTGTTAGATCCCCCCACCCGCTGGGCGCTTTTTCCGTCACCTTCACGTCAAGCTTCTCTAGCAACTGCGGCTGCACCTGCATCTGGCTTTGTGGTGGGCCTGGCATTATCGGGCTCTTAGGAATAATCTTCTGCACTCCTCCAGGGGTTTCATCTGTTGGGGCCGCTTTGACTATCTTATACGCGCCCAGACGGAGTAAATACGCCTCTTTTAATTTCATTGACGAAGAACGATCTATTTGTTCTACACGCACAGATACAACACTTTGATCATGCAAGTCTATAATGTTCACATGTTCTCTGAACGCATCAGCCAATTGGCCAATAAATCCAGTTGTGAGCTTTATAAGCTGACCTTCCTTATACATGCTAAATGGCCCGTCATTAAGAACATCGCGCGCAAATGTTTGTGTCCGAGAAATTGCATTGTTTATAACTTTCTGGACATAACCCATGTCCTCCAGGGTTGCGGATATTTCTTCCCATGTCCACCCCATCCACCAATGTGCCTTTGCATGCTCGAACGCCTCATCCACCGGAGATAGTGCAGTATCTGCTACGATAGTAACATTACCTTCAGCAGGAAAAAGCTCAGCAACGAAGTCTTCAGCTGTAAATTTCATTTATTCTACCTCGACGAGTGATCCCAATTTTAAGCCGATACTTCGACAAGTGCCGCCAGGAAGCTCAACCACAGCAACCACGTTATTCTGCGCCCATCTACCTGGATCTCCCGGCTGGACATTATGAACAATTTTAGATGCCTGAAGTCCGATAGTTGTATCCATCAGAAAAATAATATCGATTGGAAACTTCACTGACCCCATATGAAACGTAACGTGCTGCGCTGCCTCAAACGGAAATAGCATGCCTTCTTTTTCGTGTAGCACATCGAAAGCTTCTAGGCCAACAGCCTTTTGATTATCATTTGCTGCAATATAGGTGGTAAACTTATTGTTGTTAAACCCGACTATTGTTTTAGCGCCAAAATCAAATGCCTTTTTAGCTTCTACAACCACATGGTCTTCAACTGGATCAGGCTCTTCATCATTTGCTGGGTTGCCGGGTGTACTAATCTTGCGCGTGCTCTTCTCAGCAAGCTTCTTTGCGTAGTACTTTGGTGTGAGGTCTAAATCAACAGATTCTTCATCCTCTGTTTCTAAATCAACAAACTCTGAATACTCTTCGGTTGGGCGAGCTTCTTGTTGCTCGTTTGATCCCCAAAGCGCTTCCCAAATTCTCTGAAGCTCAGAAAAATCAGTTGCCTGCTCTATGGCCACAACCCACTCGTCAACATTGGGAACAGCCGGATTCCATGCACGAATTGTATCTTCTAAGCGCCGCTTTTCTTCATCTATACGCTGCGCGGTCTTCAAAGCTGCAAGCTTCTTTTCATCGAACTTTTTCCACGTCGGCAGGAACTCGTCCTCACCTACGCGTAACGAATTAATCACGTCGTTTAGTTTGTTTTTTTCAATCTTCTTATCAACCTTTGGCATGTCTTTGGCTGGATTTGTATTTACAGTGTCAGCCGCAGTTCTAACTTTTGGCCCCTTTATCTTATTTATATTTGGGTGTTTTACTGTGTTTACAACGTCTTCTTTATACTTAGATCCTGGGGAAGACCTTGGTGCACCCAATGCGGGCTGCTTTTTAACTGGAACGCCCCCTCCAGCAAGCCATATATTTATTTCACCAATAACACGGGGATCCGATATGTTGTAGCAGGCATTATGATAATCATTTTCATATACACAGCCCTGGCGCTTTGCTAGAGCCAAAAAATGATTTTTTAGATCTGTTATTTTCTTTGTATAGTCTGCCATTGCTTCCACCCTAAGCCCCTTGTTGACCAGCACAGCAGTAAATGTAACATGGTCTTCCGCAGGTAAACGTTTTAGTAATGCCTCATAGGCTGTAAGCCCTATTTTCCCATCTTTTGCCCCAGATTGTGCTAGGACTAGTGCCTTATCTAAAGTTAGGCTCACTTATCTTGTTCCAAAAGCTCAGCAATCAACTCATCCGCTGACTTTTTGTATATACTAATGTTTGCTTCTTTTGCCGTGCTGCGAAGGTCGTTCCACTTAAGCCCAGCTAATGCGGCGCGCCGATCTTCTTCTGAGGACACCTCAGGCAAAACCTCTACTGCAGGCTCTGCCTCAACGGGCTCTTCAGTGTAATTAGAAGAAAGATTGAGGTCAGACTCGTCTAGCTTCCCTTCTACGTAGGCGTCTAACTTATCTAACTCGTCCGGATCTGGTAAATTACTAAAGTCTACAATTATAGTATCGCTTCTTGGCGTTTTTTGTGGTTTGCGGGCGCTAGAAGACGAAACGGCATTTCCAGTTGGGTGTTGTGCTATTTTATCAGCTGAGTCAAAAACAACGACTAGAAGGCCACTTTTAATGAATCTTTGCAGGTCCCGATCTGTCTTTATCCAATGTCGAGAACAATACGCCTCTAAATCAAAGTTCTGCCCAGTCTTAAGCGTCACACTTCCCTTTTCCATTATTATAGAAAGCGTCCCTGCAACCACACATTTTACGGTGAACATACACAAACCCCTTTCGTTTATGGAATATCATAACCTCAAAACACAAATATGATTTAACTATTGTTTTGCCTAGCGGAACTTGTTCAAGCGAACTATGTTGCCTATCTTTTTAGGGAAGGTTTTGTGCGCGTATATTTGACTACCCAGGGTCTTTCGAATAATACTCTTTTGCAAAATTTCTTCTGGCACAGCAATCAAGCGGTGTAATCCAACACAGCATTCTGCAATGTCGTTATGCCCACCTGGCGGGTGGTCTACTTTCCTGCCATTGTCATTTAAACGCTTTAGCTCGTACAAAACTTTTGCAACAGGTACGTTTCGCACTGCAGAAAAACCAATTTGATTATGGTCAATCTCACGCTTCGGGAAGCGCACATTTCCAGCCTTCAGAGTGTTTAAAAATCTCATGTAGTCATCTCTACTAAAGTTTTTTTGCACAGCAAGCACTTTGTTGTCACGCAGCCGATGCACCTGCTCTGTATTGTTCCACTTGTCATACGAGACAGCAAACAGAGATACTTTCTTATTTATTTCTAATATAATGTCTGTTACACATGGGAAATACGCTTCCCGAGGAAGCAGCCCAGCTTTATTTCCCTTAGGGATAGGCCTAATTTCAATACAACCGTCTACAATAACTTTGTCTCCGTCCTTGTGCCCAATTGCTAGTGCAAAGCTATCCCGCTTCTGGCCTGGATCGCAGTGGATTGCGTAGTCAACTAGGTTATTAAACCTAAAGTTATCCATTGATATTTTTACGTAATCAAATCTGATTCCGTTTATTACCTGATCAAAAAATTTTTCTGTGAGATCGAAGCACGACATACGATTATGATCAATTGAAGCTTCTAATATTTCAGGGTTTTCTATAAATGGGTTTTCCGCCCCAGGTGGGTTAGCTCCATAATCACGCTCTGCGCCAAGCGGATCAGACTCAAATTCTTCTGCTAAGTCAGCCTGCGTCACTTCTGGATTAAAATCCCATGTGGGCGAGTGAAAGACATACATTTTTTTATTCGTGTCTGCCTGCCGCATCAGCGTCATTATCATATCGTCTTCATACAAAGGCGATGATATACAAATCATTTTCCCATCTGGAACTGTGTAATCTCCCTGCTGTCGCAGCTTGTTTACCTTTGCGCGGACTGTAACTAATGACCTGTTCAAAACGCGATATACTTCTACAGCAGATATCTTGCTCTCGCCGCGATCCATACGAGCAAGCTCATCAATAACAGTTAACAGTCGTGTGTGGCCCGCCATACCACCGGAGTTTGACGTTCGCGCTTTAACAACTATGCGTTTATCGTTGAACTCTATCGTTGAACTTCCTGGCTCACCTTTGTAGAGCATATACCTACGGAGTTCTGGATCTGAAATTTCTAAATTGCGTAGCGTTTTAACATAGTTTTGAAACCAGGGAGACGCGTCAAAAAAATCTCGGAATCGTCCATACACAGTTTCAGAGGCCTGTTCTCCGGTGGATGCAACAAATGCTATCTCTAGTGGCTGCTTAGTAACTAGGGCATACTTTTTGTACAAGTTTTCAGCACAGAGTGCACTATGTATTTCCCACCCGGCCATACCTGCAGCCAAGACACTTTTTCCTCCGCGCATACCAACTACCCCAGTTAGCGCGTTGTACCACATTAGATTGTCTGGATTCTCGAATTTGCTGTAGCCGCAAATAGGGCAAGTATCATACTCAAATAATATTTGATCGTTACGGGGAATGTCATCCTGAGCCAGTATACGATCTACATCATTACACATCGGACACAATAGCTCGTAAAAGTCTCTAACAACTTTAAACTGTGGGTAGTTTAATGTGTACGCATTTAAATAGTCTGCATGCTCAATGAATACAACGGGATTTGGAGCACGAGACAGCTGGACACGCCCGCCAGTAAGCGCTTTGCGCTCTGGTGGTTTTCCTGCCAAGAGCCCATCTAACGAAGCAAACGGATCAGAATCTGATTGAAACTCATTATTCATAACTCACTAGTTTGTCCTCAATCGGAAATTGTGGGTCAAAGCTATAGTTGGATTTAGAACAATTTGCCATCCTTTGTATCTTGAACGTTCTGATACCACGCCCCTCTAGGCAGTATCCGTATAAAATAATGTCACCTTTTTTGTCAAGCGTAAGTTTGTATGGCTCTACATTTCTAGATGTCTCCTCCCCACGCGCGCTGATATATGTAAATTCTAATATTTTTGCGTCCTTCATTCCGCCTTTTATTGTATTTACAGTTTGCACCGTTGCGGACTCGTCTTCTTCAGATGGCAAATTTTCATCCTTAAATACGTCTTCTGCCTTTTTGGGATCTCGCGTAACAACAACTTGCTCCTGTGTTTTTTCTGGCTTGGATTTATCTCTGAGCGTAATACCCCCAAGCTTTTGAACCTTACTCGGGGCGTCGTTCTTCTTAGCTGGAATTTGTGTATATGTATTTATAGCCCCACAGCTTGAGCACTTATACGTAATTCTATCCCTGTAAACCTCATATGGTGTTGCCTGCTCGCCACAATTCGGGCAAGTTTTTGTCGGGACATTCCCCTCTTTTGCTGCTTGTCGTCCCCATTCTTTTTTAGGTCCCAGTTTTTTCTTGTACAAGAAAACGCCCATTAGAGTTCTCCAGCTAGAGAATTTGCAAGTTTAAGACTTTCGTGCGTACCAGCGTCAGACCACCAACCTGAAAAAACAGAATATTGCAATTCTCCCCACGCAAGGTACTCGTTGTTAACATCTGTTATTTCTAGCTCCCCGCGCGCAGACGGTCTCAATCTAGAAATTATATCGAACACGCGTTGATCGTACATGTAAATTCCTGTAACAGCATATTCCGACTTGGGATTTTGAGGTTTTTCTTCTATTAAAGAGATGTTTCCTTTGGCGTCTAGCTCAGGCACACCGAATCTTTGTGGGTCTGGCACAGCCTTAAGTATCACGCGCGCACCGCGCTCTTGTAATGCGTACTCCTCTATGTAGGAACTCAGTGGGTCTAAAAACATATTGTCCCCAAGTACAACACACATACGCTCTCCGTATGTAAAACCCCTAGCAAGGCTAAGCGCCTGTGCAATACCACCGGCCTCGTCTTGTACTCGGTATGTCAACTTGCAATCTAAATCCTTACCTGATCCCAAGCAGTTAATTACTGATCCAGCGTGCTCCTTACCAGTTACCAACATTATGTCTTTTATTCCAGCCTGAACCAACTTTTGTATGGGCCAGAATATCATTGGTTGGCGCCCAACAGGTAAAAGATGCTTATTTATGCCAGCACTCGTCAGCGGGGCGAGTCGAGATCCGTTTCCACCAGCTAGTACAATGCCTTTCATTTTGTGCTCCACACAACAGCAGCTGTAGATGCTACCCCAAGACCCAAACCAATAGCGAACCACAACCATGGATCTTTGTACCATTTTCGATCTGCTTCTAGTTGTTCTCGAAGATTCACATTGTCTTTTTTAACTACACCCACTTGCTCCTTTAAATTTGATATTTGACCACCTTGCATAATAATGATACGTTCTTTTATTTGTAGGCTTTTAGACAGGGCCTCAACAGAGAGCTTCAGCGTAGGAAAATCCATTCGCATTTTTAAAAGCACCTTGGCATCTTCTGCTGTAAACGCTAACCATTCGGCATCCTCTATGGATACAACACGTACATCAATAAGTAGATCAGTCGTGCCAGCTTGTTGGCCAAGCACTGTGGGACACACAAATAACATGGCTAAAAATACAGATAAAACTTTCATGGCAATCCTAGCTCTCTAAATTTCTGAGCTATTTCCTCTGGAGTCATATCATCTGGAAGCTTTTTTAGTAAGTCTTCCTTCAACTGTTTAATTTGTTTTTCAACTTCAGCATCTTCCTTTTCTAAATATTTAATTTCCTCTACAGCTATGTTATACGTAGCGGCTAGCTTTTCTAGCTTTAACGTCGTCTGAAGCTCGTACAATTTGGTTTCTAAACTCTTTATTGCCCGACTCTTGGCACGAAAGAGGAAGAAAAATATAAAGAATACGATGAATCCAAGTATTAGGATTACGAACTTAGTGTTTCTTTTAATCCAGTTCCAGGCGTTTGACATTTAGGTAGGATCCTTTCGTTGGCGTTTATTGCTCGCGCATGCCACTCACGCGGCAGTGCTTCTTGGGCCTCTTCCCACGAATTAAATGTTTTTATCCCCAAGTAGTGTATTCGTGGCTCTAGCTTTTCGACACCAATTTTTCCGTTTGGCATGCGTAGAACGTCCCATAGATTGCCCTCTTCGTCTAACAAGCGGAGCCTATCGGGCTCTCCGTGCGCAGAAAAGGTGCTCTCTAAGAGATTTGCTGTTTCATCATAGGCCATGTCATCTTTGATAGCAAACTGAATTTCCTCTTCAGGGATTTCCTCAATGATTGGCTTGCGCATATTCATTTTCTCCTGCGCAAAAATATCTTTTGCCGAGAACTTCATTATTTTGCAAACTTACCCTTTACTTTACTGACTGCCCAGTCAATGAGGTACTTACCGATAGACTCGTGCGTAAAGGTAGCAAACATAGATGCAAATGCAACCATTACGATTTTCATTCCAGTTGTCTCAAACGTAGTCAATCCTAGCGCAAAAACGCCGACAGTAGCGAGCACAATATTTATGGGGGCGATCAACCACTGCCATTTTTCAGTAAAAAGGCGTTCCTTTACTGGCGTAATCGCCCGCAGAAGCATAATAATTGAGTACACACCCACAAGTAAACCAAGATGTTCCTCACTGAACACTTGCTCTGCAAATACAAGCTCCGCCTTTTCAGCAGCCTGAATCCCCGCGTTTATCATGTGTTCCATCGCCTTCCTCTTCCTCAGTAGTTGCCTCGCTCAACGGAACGAGTCTATAGCCACAATTTGGACATGCACTGTCGTAATTTTGATTCACATCAGTTTGCTGTATTGATTTGCAGACTGAACACAAAATCATCCTACACGTCTTCATCGTACCACTATACTGCACTCTACTAGCACACTTTTAACTTTCGGCTACAAAACTTGAAAAACCAGAAATTAACTAAATCGATACAGCGTATGTATAATTGGAGTTGAAAAGGAGAAACCATATGAAACTGTTAGTCACTGGCGGCGCGGGGTTTATCGGGTCAAACTTTGTAAACTACTGTGATCAGATAGGATTAGACGTGTGCGGAGTAATTGATAAATTGACATACGCTGCAGACCCCGATAGAATACCAGCGCATATCCCATTATTCAGACAAGATATTGCTGACGCCAACTTGTCCTATGTGTTAGAAAAGATTGATCCAGACGTGCTTGTAAACTTTGCTGCAGAAAGTCACGTAGACAATTCCATAACAGCAGTCGATGAATTTATACAATCTAATTATGTGGGCGTTCATAACATCCTGCGTCATGTGCGCTGGTTTAACCAACGCTTTAAAAAAGACATACTTTTTTGTCATATTTCGACAGATGAGGTGTGGGGAGACCTCCCACAGGATTCTACGCGGTCTTTTACAGAGGGAGATCCAATCAAGCCTAATAATCCCTACTCTGCAACCAAAGCCGCAGCTGACCTGCTAATACAAGCGTTCTACCATACGTACCGAGACTTTAAGTCTATAATTTGTAGGGCGTCAAACAACTTCGGGCCATGTCAGCACTTTGAAAAACTTCTACCAACTGTAATCCGGAAAGCCCACAATAATGAGCCCATTCCTGTCTATGGAGACGGGTCAAACGTGCGGGAGTGGCTTTATGTAGATGATTTTACACGAGGAATACTGGCAGCGATAGAGCACATTCCACCAACAGCAGAGGTTGTTGGGTTTGGAAGCAGCAACGCTAAATCCAATATTGAGACTGTAAAAGAAGTACTTCGTATCATGAAAAAGCCAGAGAGCTTGATCTCGTTCGTGGAAGATCGGAAGGGACACGACCGACGCTACTCAGTAGACTCTTCTAAAGCCCTCACGTTGACTGGGTGGGCTCCAGAAATGAAATTTGAGGTAGGACTACGGATCGTTGTAGAGGACGTGTTAGAGAGGCTTAAATCGAGAACAAGGTAGTCTTTGTGTCCCCGTCCTGCGAGAGGTCGTCAATTCGTGTGTAATGATGACTAATCGTCTCCAGGTCTGCTGCGTCAGCCCCCAAGACAACCGAAAACAGAGACACGCCCAAGTCATCAAACGCCTCCTTCAGGCTCTTGCTGGTCTCTGCGTCAATCGTATCCTCACCGTCCGTGATACAGATAATGTCAGCCTTTTTAAGAGAAACGTCTTGTTCACCAACGCGGATATCCTCGATAGCCTCTTTTAGCGCGCAATTGATATCTGTTCCTCCACCAGAAAAGTATGCACAGGATTCGATGAGCTTTTCAGGGTCCGACGTACCAGCCAGAAAAACGTCTTTTCTCGAAACCCTAGAATCGAAATGGATAATCTCAAACGTCCTACGCTGTGCCATGGCAATCTGGGCAATAGCCAAGCCGATAGCCTTGCTCCAAATCTCTCGCTGCCCGCTCATGGATCCAGAGTTGTCAATGCAGAAAACAATCGGACCCTGAGACTGCTTTTCGGTAGACTCCAAGCGGTACTGCATCAGGCCCTGCTCACAATAGCCCTTGTAAAAAAGCAGTTCCAGCGTATCGTCTCCGAGCTTCATAAGCTCAGAGGGAAGCAACCGCTCGATATTCGCACCGATTTCGATATCGATCACTTCCTCATAGCCGTGCTTGACCTTGTTCCGCTGCACCTTTTTGGCCTCTGCCTGAAAACGTCCAGCAAGCTTAGCAATCTCCTTGAGCTTCTGGTTATCCGCCAACAGTTTGGCAATCCGCAGCTTCTGTTCCGGGTCGGTAAACCCATCATCACCGGGCTGCTTGCCGATTCCAAAAGCTGACATTTGGGCGTCAATCTCATCTACCTTGTCTGACGCCTCTTTGATTGCCCTGCGGAGCACTTGACGACCTTCGAAGCCCTGAGCAGAGGCCGCAACCTGTGCCCAACCTTTTTCAGCGGCGTCCTTGGCACCCTGCGCGTTCTTCGCCGTAACCTTCAGGTTTTCCAGGGCTTCTTCATCGATATCTTCACCATCAGCGTAATTCTGCTCCATCTCTGAGATCTCTTTACGGATTTTGTCAAGGTCCGCTTGCAGCTGCGCAGGATCATCCTTCGGTGGATCACTCTGAAGGTGCTCAGCGAAATGCTTGGTAAGCACTGTCGCAGCCAGGCCCGACCGAAAAGCGTCCATTTTGGTGTCTGCTTCTCTAAGTGTGGAAAACTCGGGCATTTTGCTAAGCTCAGAAAAGGCGTTGCGCGCCCACTGGGTTTTTGGGTCGCCTTGCGGTTCAGGAAACTTAGGAGCAATCTTGTACATTGCAGAAAACAAGTCTTGGGAAAACTTGTCAAACGGGTATCCCTTTGAATTTCCTTTGTCGATTTCCCTCCGGAATGTGTCAGAGGCGCCCTGAAAATCGCCCTTTTCCATTTCTTCCCAGAGTGTAACTTCAGGAAGTACCAACCCACGAGATTCGTCGTCCATCGTTGCCTCCTGATAGGTACATACATTGTGGGAGAGGAAAAGTCAAGGAGTTTTTGTTACTTGGTATCGAATGCCTTACCGGCTATAACGTTGAGCTTTTCCGATACCTTGTCCAAGCAGTCCTGCAGCATCTTTTCAGTCTTTCCGGTGCGGCCGGAAAGGTCAGCCTTGATGCGCTCGCGGATCTTGGTCAGCCCGTTGTGGGCCTGTGTCATGGCCTGGAGATCCCAATCGTTATCCGCGCACATCCTGAAAATCTCCTCGGCGGCATCGGCCCACTGCACAACCTGGACCTTGATAGGATCGGCAAAGCCAATCAACTCCTTCTTCACTGTCTTCTGCTGCTCAGGCTCGTCCCACAGCACATGTGCCAGAATGTCAAGCGCCTCAACGCCAACTTCCGATTCGCCGCGAACGTACGCCAGGGCCTGCATCAATCGAACAGCGACCTTCCAACGCCGGTCTGATACTTTGATGCCCTTTTTGGCCAACTTGTGTCGCAGATCAATAAGATGCTTAATGATTTGGTCGTCCAGGGGCACATTCTTAACCGCGTCCTGCATTGACTTGATCTCGTCCAGCGTGATAGACACAGTGGGCTCACTGTTGCCGACTGCACCAGAAAGCAGCCCCTCGAAATTGATGTCATCCTGGATATACTCAACCCAGTAGCGCAACGGGAACCGGTCGTACAAGGCGCCAAGCTCTTCCCCTTGAGGAAGCTCATTCGACGCGCCGAAGACCGTAATCAGCGGAAGATCGATAGGCTTTCCGTTATTGTGGAACTTGCGCTCATTGATCGTGGTCAACAGCGCATTGAGAATTGCACTGTTTGCCTTGAAGATCTCGTCAAGGAAAGCGATGTGCGCTTCAGGGAGCTTATCCTTAACGTTACGCTTGTAGGTGTCTTCCTTCAGCGCTTTGAGCGACAGGGGACCGAAAAGCTCCTCTGGAGTACTGTGCTTCGTGAGCAGCCACTGAAAGTACTCGCCGCCCTCAATGGCCTTGCAGACCATGTTGGCGAGCATGGACTTGGCAGTTCCCGGAGGACCGAGCAATAGAACGTGCTGCCCTGCGACAAGAGCTACTAGCGCCCCCTCAATCTCCGCAGGCCGCTCTGTAACGATGCCGTTCAACTCGGCCTGCAACTTCTGCAGTTTTTCGAGGGCTTCCATATTTTGTCTCCCTTTCGTTATCAGCTACTGTCTATATACGGGATCCAGCACACCCTGTCAAGGAAAAAGATTTGAAAAAGTATAAAAAGTTTTATGTTGTATTACGGCAAGTTACATCACTCGCTCAAAAACGCTGCACGCACGTCCTGCTCCAGCGTATCAAGGTCGCTGGTCAGGCTGTCACCCGAGAACCGGAACGCGTCAGCGTAAAAGCTGACTTGCTCCTTCAGGGCACGGAACTCCTCGATCCGGTCTTTCCAGCACTTCGTCTGCTTGCGCTTGCTGTCCGAATCCTTCTTTTCTGCGATCTCCTCACGGAACGTGGTAATCTTACCACGCAGATCATCCATGAAGGCTCGTGTGATGCTTGAACGGCTCTTCTCTGCGTCAATCTGCGGAGCCACTGCAAAGAAGCAATCCCCGCCGATCACGCCGAGCAAGTTCTCCAGCTGCTCAATGACCTGATTGGACGCAGCGTGCAGGTAGTAGATTCCTCCACGGGCACGAACGGAAATGCTCCAATGCTGGCTGATAACGTCCAGCAGATAAGCGCGAACACCATCCGAGGTAATCTTCTCGGTGAACTCCGCATAAAGCGCCTTAACGCGGTCAAACGCGCGGTGCGGCCGGTCGCAACTGATATTGCCAGTCTGCGTGTCAAACCGCATTGTAGCTGCGTGGTTGTACCCCAAAGTCTGTGCCGCTTGGTCAATCTTTTCATCCACCAGACCGAACGCGTACTCATCTGCCTTCTTACTGATCTTTCGAATGAGCAGGCCGTCACGCTGAGCAGACTTCTTGGCCTCTCGAACCGCCTGCAGAAAAACAGAGCGATCTTTCGACTCCGGGATTTCTTTGGTGAGCCCAACTCCCCTGACGGCAGCATTGAAATCATCCCGCGAGATCTTTACATCGTGAATACTCCACCATACGAAATATCCCATAACCGACAGGCCAGCGTCATTTGTCATATCCAGTCTCCTTGTTAGTTAGTATCCTCTGCTCACAGTTCTTATACTAGACCGTGTGCAGCATGTCAAGGTATATTTCTAAATTTTTTTAGGTAGAAGTCTTACTTTAACAATTTCTTAAAGTTGTACAGCCACTTAGGGTCTAAGGAGGGAGCTTTATTTAGGGCTAAGTGGTACCACTGGTCTTCTAGCTTTCTTGGAGAGGGCTTCCCGTACATAAGGTTATACTTCATTGATATTAAATAATAAAATCTACGTGCGTAGAGGTCTTCTGCACTCCTGCTTATGGATATATTAAATTTTTTTATAAATACTGGAATATACCCCTCAGCGATTGCCTCTGTCCGCAACAGCGCTATTTTTTGCCGCACTGGGCGTTTAGAGCGCAGCACAAGGTCTTCAGGCATTGACGTGTAGTCTTGCCAGCGAAGATTAGTGGGTTTTCGGCTGTAGTCCACAACATGCCCATATTCGTGCCCTAAAAGCACAATAAGATCTTCGTACGTATTACGCCCCTTATTTAGAACAACTGTGCACTTGTATGGATCCAAACTAACGTATGCCGCTGCGTCTTTAACGCCCATAAAGCGAGTCTTACGCCTGTAAAATATTGTACTTGCCAGCCCTTCTGTGCGGATCTCCTTCCGCACACGGATAAATTCCTGTTTAGCGCGTGTCATCTACGAGCCCCTTTATTTCGTCTGCCCAAATAGTATAACGTTTTGCATTTTTAGCACAAGGTAAAAATGTGCCGACGAAGGCTGTCCCAGCAAGGCACTCGATCAAGTAAATCTTTAGCCCATCGAATAGCTGTACGTAGGCCGTACCAGTGTCTCGTATACTTTCAGCTATTAGGCTTTTCGTTCTGTGTTCCATGATGCCCAATTTACTGCGGTTTTTCCGTGCGCAGTAGGAAGTTTTTTGAACTGCGTATTTTTGCAAGATTTACAAGAACATCCAAGCGGTTCTAAATCTGCCAAGTCTCCAACCACCAGGCTAGACACCTCAGAGAGGCCTAACATAAATTCTTGAACTGTGTGGCACTTTTGGCACTCAAAAACGTATATTGGCATTCTGCCCTCTGAGGAAATCAGATATGCCTCTATTATACACGCAATTGCCGCTAGCTGGCAGCCGCTATAGCAGAATCTAATGAGGCAGAGATGCGTGTAAGACTTGCACGAAGGTTGATAACTGCTGCTTCCTCTGGGGTGATTTCGCCATTTGCTATGAGCTTTTTAAGCTCTTCCTCTGCAGATCCGTTAGCTTTAGCTATGCGGTCGATCATCGAAGCGATTACTTGCCCATTCATCGTGGTGTTTCCTTTTCTAGCACCGAAAGTTTCTCACGCAACGACTCTATACGATTATCTAGCTGTTCTATCTTAGGATAGATTGCGTCTATTTGGTTAGTAATCAATGACAATTCACGGATAAAATCTCCGCGCAAAATAAATTTTTCTATCATCTCCAGCCTAAAACCATCAAGGTTTTTAGCTGCTGCAATTGCATGGTTTATTTGTACGTTCGATTCAACCAACGAGTGCAGCATAGTGGCTAGGGCATCTCGATCTTTTTCTATCCTAGAAAGATCGTCTTTTACAGACTTTATTTTATCGTCTGTCGCCTTGAAAGCACGATTCATAAGCGTTTTCATCAGAGCACCAAGGCCAGCGGCGCCAGCTAGTGCTATGACGCTTAAAATATTAGATATGGTAAACACGCTTGTATCTGGCATTATCTATCCCCTAGCAACTCAAAAATTTTATTTGCAAATTCTGCAGGCTTAATCGGTTTTGTCATCCACCCACTAGCACCATACTTGGCGCTGTTGTACCGTAAATCCACAGCATCTACTGCAGATACTATGAAAATAGGTAGGTCGGACTGCACTTTTGTTTTTCTAATTTCTCTAATCATTTCCCAGCCTGTGAGCTTTGCCATCATTATATCTGTTATTACAAGCTCATATGAATTTTCTTCTAACATTTTTAACGCTTGAATAGCGTCATTCGCCCGAGCTATCTTTATTGGCCATGCAGACTTGTAGTCTCTATCTGCATATTTTATAATAACGTCTTCTAAGAATTGTCCAGTTACTTTGTCGTCTTCTACTATCAGAATTCTGGCCATAAAAAAAAATCTCCTGCTAGTATGGAGATTAGCAGGAGATTGAGAAATATGCTTAACTAGTGTTTCTTTTTACATGTGTTTATATTTTTACGTTGTCTCTAACGCAGATGTCCAGTACGAAATCGATGCTAGATGGTCCTTCCACTCAGTTGGAACACTGCTCAAATGACGCAGCTTGAACACAACGTAGGGTATGTTGCTAGGCATGTATGGTTGTTTCCTTAGTACCATGCCTGCGAGTGCTGGAGACTTAGCCCCCTTTCGCAGGTTGCACTGCATACATGCAATTACAATATTCGTCCAGTTGGTCTTCCCACCACGGGATCTTGGAACAACGTGGTCAAATGTTGCATCCTCTAGCGGAACAGAAGTCTGACAGTACTGGCACTTCCCTCCGTCCCGCAGATAAATGTTCTGCCGCGAAAACTTTATCTTGCGGCTCTTGCGGGTGATCGCACGCAGCAAGCGCACAACCGCTGGGAGCTTAATTGCAATAGAAGGCGATCTAACCTCTGTGTCGTACTCTTCGACCACTTCAACCTTACCAAGCCACATCAGGGTAACTGCCCTAGTCCAAGAAATAATTGTAACTGGCTGATAGCCTGGATCTAGCAATAGTGTTCGTTGCATTTTCGATCTCCTCCCATATCTCCACTGTAGCATACCGAGAAAAAGTGGATTAACTTCCGAACAATATTATACTGGGTTTTACACTTTTTGTACAGATAAAAACGCTGGGAGAAGGATTCGAACCTCCGGTGTGTTATAACAGATTAACAGTCTGCTGCCATCGACCACTCGGCCACCCCAGCATTATTTAATATTTATTTTATCTCGTTCTTTTTTGGTAAGTTTTTTAACTATTTTTGGATTTTTTCCATAGCTACGGAGCCACTTTCTGATTGCATTATCCGACACCCCATACTTCCTTCCCGCTCCGCAGTATCCTAACTCCTCTATTTCACTAATTAGTATATCTTTTTCAGGTCGATTTTTAACTTTTCTTGTATCCAAAGCCCGACACCTATTAGAGCAATATTTGGTATACTTTGTTGCCCACCAATTGTCTAAAGACTTATTACATACTATACAATTTTGTATTGCCCTAGAAACCCTTTTTTTGTTTGTTTTCTTATATTTTTTGTAATTTGTAAAGCCCGCATTAAAGCTATTGTATTTTTTTGGCAGCATAGCACCACCGTGGTGTAGCATTCTATGGCAATTCGCACAAAGCAGTACGCATTTTCGTAATTCTTTTACTATTGTACTCCATTTTCTCATAGCATTAATTCTAGTAGACATACCATGCTTTTTATCTTTTGGATCTAAATGGTGAAAATCAAATATACATTCTGGACCAGATACACCACAAATAGCACAATAACCACCAAATGCTGCAACCATTCTAGTTTTAGTTCTTTTTCTCCATGCAGCCACATAGTCTGATCCCTTACTCATTTCCTTAGCCTCCTCGGCTAAGAATTATAGTGCAGGATCAGACTACTTATTTAACTGTTGTTATACGTAGATTAATATGGGCTTAGAAAGACTCGAACTTTCAACAGAAGTTTGTAGGACTTCCATGATCCCTTTTCACCATAAGCCCAAAATATGCCTCTGGTCAGATTCGAACTGACACTGTTTCGCTCCTTAGGCGAACGTCTCCTTCCTTTGGACTACAGAGGCGTCTTAGATTATAAGGTGCTAAGCTACCAGTATTTTAAAAACAACCAGTCGCGGAGGCGTTTCTCCCACTGGCTCTGTCAGGGTACTAAAAAACTTTACTTTATCCCGCCAAAGATCCTGCCAAAATGGCGGGAAGCGACAGCTAAGCGGTCTGGAGTACCAGAACGCGCAAACTTTGTGCTACGGTGTCTGTCTGTTAGATTTCACAGAGCAACTATCGCCAGAGTTGCTGTGTGCGTGTCCGCAGGTTCATCCTAGGCAGTGCTGCTCTCTACAGAGCCCTGAACGCCCCGGCTACAGGGTGGATTATACAGGTTCTCGCTCCTAGGCCTCTTGCCTTAGCACAAAAAAGCTATTGGGCATTAAGCAGTATTTCCTTGGCAGCTAACCAAGATTCATTCCCAGTTACCGCGCATCGTAAGTGATCAGCTTTCCTGGCCTGCGGGATTCACCAGTATAACGATGCTGCCCAATAAACAATTGCGGCACATGCTTCTCTAGACCTATGCTAATGTGCTAACGTCCCGCCCACTCTGCGGGTTGTCGTGCCCAGAGCGCGGTATGGCCATCCTATTGGGTAGGCAATTGTGGCGTTTAAGAGCACATTACCAACACGATTTGGTTGCACAAGTCAACCTAAAATGATATCTGCTAGGCCAGATTTTTCAACTGGCAACTCCATCAGGGCTCTTAACGGACTTGAGCTATCCTCTTGTCGGGGCTTCCCCAACGTTGCTCCGAGGATCTAGGCTCCTAAACCTAGAATCTCCCTCTGGGCTTTTCTTAAGCTACTAGCGGAAACTTTAAAATTAAAGCCTGTCGCGGATCCGCCGCACCGAAGGATCTCCTCCATCCCACAGGCTCTACGCTTACAACGCGAATGGCCTCATCGCCACCGGGACTCGCTTTCGCGTCGTCCTAGGCACCGTTACGGCGCCCCGCTGGTTCGCACAGCTACAAATCAAAGAACGTCTCCCTAGCGCCCCAACTAGAAAGCCGGCTCACTCATGGGCCACAACCAGCAGTGTGGGTACACCCACAGCCGCCAGTGTAGCCGGCTAGTGAACCTCGTGGCCGCTCCCATTTACCGACTGCCCGTTGCAGGCAGACCAGCCACACCCTTTTACTCGCCCTGCAGCAAATCCAGGGCGCGGGGGCTGCACCATTGCTACTTGGCTGGCTACCCCTTTCGCCCACAGTTGCTTCTAGCCCTCCACTGGTGTTCTCAGCTTCACTAGGCTAGTACCTGCAGACTCCAACCCAGGGCATCGCATCCCTGGATGTCACCGCAATATGTTGTCAAAGACCACCCACATTCGCTCTTCCCAATCTACAATCAGTATACGCGATCTAGATCCATTTGTCAAGCTGAAAGAGAGCCCACCAGCTATATTTTTATATGAGGAGTATTTTCTATTGTCGTAGCGTAACTTACACGCTGGAATACTGCTTTTTCTCGCAATTCTGTCAGTGTTCTTGCCCCGACAAGCCCCATCCCCTGACGAATTCCGTATAACAGCGTTTTGGCAACTTTCTCAGCGGGACCTTTGTTTGGGACATGTGTACTGATGCCCTCTGGAATGATCCCTCGTTTGTTAGCATGTGCGTCTGACGAGGCTAATCCACGATAGATTTTTGTTCCTGTGCCGTCATCTAAGGTTTCATCTGTTCCCGCGAACAACCCACCGCACATAACAAATGAAGCTCCAGCTGCAAGTGCCTTAACGCAGTCCGCAGAACTTTTAGCGCCGCCGTCGGAAATTACGTTTGCTTCGTGTGCACATTCTATAACGGCAGATAGTTGTGGAACGCCACATCCCGTTACACGCCTGGTCAAACATACTGCCCCTGAGCCAACCCCACACTTGATATAGTCTACCTTCAATGAGCGTAAATCACATGCAGCATCAGACGTAGCAACATTTCCAACAACCAGATACTTATCGCTGAAGGTTCTTTTAATCCAGAGAACTTCAGCAAAGATTGCTTCAGTATACGCGTACGCCACGTCCAAAAAGAATACGTCAACAATTGGCGCTAGCGCAGTAATGGCTGCTCTATCGTCTAAGCCAACAGCTGCAGCTACGGGCATCTTGTACTCATCTTTTAACATAGCTGCATATTTTGCTTCTTCAACACGCTCTTGTAATGTTCTATTTATCCTATTGAACGGCACGATTACACGGAGTGGTGCAAGAGCTTTCCACATGTCTGGAGTTGCAATATCAATCATATTTGCAACCATAATCGGAGCTAGCCTTTCATACCCAAAGGCGTCAATTGTATAATCCGCGTCGAGCCTACTTTTTAGTTTGCTGTAGCCTGGGCGCAGCAACACATCATCGAACGTTAATGCATCGTCATCGTAAAACCTCATTCGGCCTCTCCAGAAAACGTTATCAAAATATTTTTTAGGGCGAATTTAATCTGTGCGTAAGCAACGCCAGCGTTTGAAAACATAAGGCGTGCAGCCTTAGCTGAGTCTGACTCATGATACTTGTCTTCTAAGTAGTACACACGCGCTATGCCTGCTTGTATGATAAACTTAGCGCACTCATGGCACGGGAACAATGTACTATACAGCGTGCACCCCTCCGGGCGAATTATGCTGTTGTGCAGAGCGTTGACTTCAGCATGGCAAACAAATGGGTACTTCGTCTCCAGAAAGCTACCCTCTCGCGCCCATGGAAATGCATCTTCCTCGCAACCTCGCGGAAAGCCATTATACCCTATCCCGACAAGCTTATTGTCTGGGCTTGCAACGGTAGCACCCACTTTGGTGTTAGGATCTTTGCTGCGCTTCGCCGCTAGTAACGCGGCACCCATAAAAAACGCATTCCACGATATTGGTTTGTCCATGCATTCTCCAAAAAGCCCGCACCCGGAATTGAACCGGGATCACTAACTTACCACGCTAGTGCTCTACCATTGAGCTACGCGGGCGCAAGCCGCCGAGAGGAATCGAACCTCCAACCTGCTGATTACAGGTCAGCTGCTCTGCCAGTTGAGCTACAGCGGCATTTTTACTTTATTCTCTTTCTGCTTTTTTTT
>Ga0307376_10000353_pt1 | contig 59118 bp, 71 predicted proteins | sample TR2MG_FD_202536 | JGI IMG/M metagenome (GOLD analysis project Ga0307376, IMG submission 202536) | Soil microbial communities from Risofladan, Vaasa, Finland - TR-2 | ecosystem: Environmental > Terrestrial > Soil > Coastal area > Acid sulfate soil | place: Finland: Risofladan, Vaasa | collected...
ACATATTTCCAGCAACCATGTGTAATGTATGTCCAGGACTTGCAATTCCTATACCTATTCTATTATTTACAGCATCTATGGTAAATAAATCATAAGGTCCATTTAAAGAATTGAACAACAACTTATCTGTTGCGGCCATTGTAACAGTTGTATCTCCTGCTTGAAGTGCACCACTGCCACCATAAATACCTGAGCCTAACCCAGCTAAATCAAACATTGTAGCAAATACGTTTGATGCAGAAGGGCTATTAGCTCCTAAAGCTGCATCGTATTGGTCTTTCGGTAAAAATCTCGTTATATCACTCATTATCCTACTGTTGTAATTAATAATTCACTTGTTAAAGAATCATAAATAATTCCTGCTAAAGTATCTCTTAAACCATCCGCTGAAAATGTAACTGTTTCTCCTCTTTCAAGAACTGCTCCAGCTACTTGCGCATCTGTATTTCCAGCATTAAAGAAAGAAACTCTTCTTTTTCCAGGTGTTATAGAGCCTGCGCCTGCAACGTTTACTCTTAACATAGCTACTGGTAATGCTGTAACAGGTGTAGCTAAAGTAGACGTATCTGTTGCTATATTACCTGTGTCTACTTTAATGTTGCTAAGTTCAATATTAGTTAATTGTATTTCTGTGTTAATTCCTGCAAGATCACTGGTCATTAGAGTAAGTAAAGCATTTGCAGAAGTAGTTAAAACTTCTACTGCTTTTAAGGTAGTCTCTGTTGCAAAATCCTCTGCAACAAATGTAGCTTCTGTTAATAATTGTCCACCTGCATTTAATACTTGTAATTGTGTAAGTATTAAATTCAATACTGCAGAAGGATCTAAATATTCTAATGGACCAACAGGAACCACAATGTTTCCATTTACATCTTTATATACAGTTGTATTATTTATATAATCTGTAATTTGTTGTAATACTTTATCACTGTCTCCAGTATCTCTTACCAATAAAACTTCAATATCTTGACCTGAAGCTACAATAGCATTTAAAATGTTTAAAGCTGTAGCTTCTGTTGCTAAACCAGTAGTACTTCCACCTGCCGCAATATTTTCTAACTCTGCAAGAATTGCTACTCGTATTCTGTCTGATACTGAGCTTTGTTTTATTTTATCTGATAATTTTGCCATTTTAATGAATTTTATTTAATTATTTTCCTTCTTCAATATCTATGTATTCAATAGTTACGTTTTCACCTTTTAAAATAGCATCAGCTATCTTAGGATAAACTCTTTTATAAGCATCAACGCTTGAACTTCCAGAAAAAGTTTTACCACTTACAGCATCATTTAAAAGTAAACAGCCGGCAGTATGTTTTTCTGTATTTCCAGTATGTATTAAAATATACTGAAATTCCATTCCATCCTTTACAATCTTCCAATTTTTTTCATTATAAATACAAAGCATTCCTTTATGCATATCACCATATTTGGCCTTATATCTTTCATGAAAACCACCTTCAGATCTTAAAGCTATTTTATAAATACCATTAGGGATTCTTGTTTCACCACTAACTTTAATAGCTCTTTCCTCATCCTCAATACCAAAAGTTTCCCATATTCCATTAATATAGAACAAACTCATTGAAGCTTTAGTATTGTCTGCAAATCTTTTAACAACTATTTCCATTTTCTATTACAATTAGTCATAAAATAAAAACCTTTCCATCTACTAATGTAAACGAAAAGGTCTTGTCTTTATAGTTTGTTTTTTAACATCTTAATTCATAGCTCGCAAATCTCTTATTTCGGTTACTAAATACTCTATGAATAATCCTATTCGGGTATTCCTTGCCGGAGAAATGTCTAAGTTTTCAAAATCATTCATCCATATCTTATGGAAATCAACCTCTACTTCACTTTCAAAATATGCTTTGATCTCTTTTTCAGCAGCAGCTTTACCCTCTTTACTTTTATAAATGTACTCTGGTCTTGCACCTTTTCCAATTTCTTCATCAGTAGGTTTGGTTAAAACATAATCTCCATTCTTGTCAATCTTAACATATTTGTTAATGATTTCAGTCTGTTTTTTATCAGCTTTCTTTAAAACTGACTCTAATTTACCCTCGTTTTTAGCAAGAGCAAACACAATTTTACCTTTCATTGTAGGACAACTTGCTGATAAATCATAAATAGCTTGATTTAAAGCATAACAGTCAGCAATACTAACTAAGTTGTCTTTCTTTTCTTTCGCTACATCCTTAGTAGCTTCTTTTTCTTTTTCCATGGTATATTTTATATAAATTAATAATGCACTAAATTAGAGATTATTATTTACTTTTTAAAGTTGTGTATTGAAAAATATTGAATTAGTCAACATTTTAGCAGCAAAAGTATTTGGTATTGATATACTATAAGAAACTTCCATTGTTACTATATCACTTAAAGCATAAGCAGCACCAACTGAATTATAACTTATATTAATAAGTTCGCCAGTAGTTTTACCTGCAACATCAATAGAATTAGTATCAAATGCTACACCATTCTTTTTTAATATAATATCTAAAGTTCTAATACCTGCACCAGCATTTTCATCACCAGTAACTTCAAAATTTAGAATATATCCAAAAGAAATATCTGTTAGTATCTGATCAGCAGTCCAAACATCAGTTATCCAATTATTACCATAATCAAATCTTCCAACAGAAATATCATCAGAAAATTCTGCTTGAAAATCAAGAATAACTCCAACATCTATAAATTGTTCTATTGTTTTTTGAGCATTAAATAAATAAGATATTCCAACAAGAGCGCCAGTATAAACATTTCCTGTAACACCCCAAACACCTGCACTTTTCTTATATAAATCACCAGAAGCACTATCTAAATAGCTTTCATTATCAACGCCTAATAATGCAGAAGGAATACCAATTCCTTGATAGAAATTCAACCCATCAACACCATTAGTTCCATTAGTTCCATTTGTACCATTTGTACCTGGTGCACCTGTAGAACCTTTTAAATTTAATCCAGTATTAGTCCAAACACCACCTGCTTTAGTATATAAATCTAAAGTAGCTAAATCTACATAAGTATCTCCATCACTACCAAGAGCAGGAGAAGGAACACCAGCACCATATCTAAAAGATAAACCTTGTGGTCCAACCGCACCTGCAATAGCTGGAATATCAACAACTGTTTTTCCACCCGAATCTGTTACGGTTACACCATCACCAATAAAGTTTATAATGTTTTGTTGAGGTAAAGCTATACCTTCATCTTCTATTGCATGACCTTGAATTATTGCATCAATATTATTTTGCAATGTAACATCAGCATTTAATAACGCACATATAACAGTAGCTAACTGATATAAAACTTGCGTTCCATTTTGGTTTTCTGTTATAACTGGTGTATCTGAAGGTCCACAAACTAATGAACTACCAACGTATTTTACATCATCTGATATAATTATCCCACAAGGAGACTTACTTGTACAGCTACATGCTGAGGTACCACAACTTGAACAACTCATAATTTTTAATTTTTAATTTTATAATTCTTTAACAAACATCTGAGCCTTTTGCAAATGTCCTGTACCAATTGACTTAGTTTTAAACTGAACGGTTACACCCTCTCCATCTGATAGAGTTACTTTTTTAAAATAAGTGTTATTTTGATTTATTTGATATAAAGTTGGAACACCACCATCATTAATTTTAATCTTAGAAGAAACATCATAAATAGGATTCAATAAATCACTATTTAAAAACAATCCCGAATCTACATCAGATAAACCATAAGTACCAACCGCAATATCATTTTTACCATTTGAATAGTTTACTTGAATAAAAAAAGATTTTTGAATACCACTATTATTAGTATATGTTAATGTGCTGTATGCTGTTGGTATAAACCAAGAATTATCTCCATTCCAATTAGCATCACCAACACCAAGATCAATAGCAGTTAATACTTCTATATACGAATTTATAAAAGATGCAACTCTTGAATTAAGCTCACAAAGCTTTTGTGCCATTAACTCTAACAAGTCATTAAGTCCAGTATAAGGAGGAATAATATTTCCAGCTAAATCTAAACAAGGTACTGCTGCACCATCATAGTTTACACCACTTGAAAATATCTTGTCTTCACATCCACATTTTTTAGTACAATCACACATCTTATTTTATTTTTTTAAATTTACATTTGATTAATTCAACCTCTTGACAAGTCAAAGGTATCTTTCCAGCACAACCACAACTATTTAATACGTATAAAAAGTTACTTAGTTTTAAGTAGTTTTTCTTTAATGTTTTTATATTTCTACCAACAGAAGAATATTTACATATTGTACAAGATATTGAAGCCATTTTACAAGCTATACTATCAGCTAAAGAAATCCTTTTCTTATCACAACAATCTAAATCAGCACATATTTCAGTAGTGTATATTACATCAAGAGCAGCATCATAAAAAGAAACAACTAAAACATATTTTCCATCACCTAATAAGTTACTAAATATTTGAGTTGTTGTTCCAGGTATATCAGTTCTAATCCCTAAACAAGTTCTTCTACCACAACAATCTTCTTTAAAAAGTTCTATTGTAGTAATATATGGTTGATTTGGTATAAGGAAGTTTTGAGTATAGTATGAACCATACTCAATAGCAGTACAACAATCTATACCTTTAAGATACCTTTGAGTATCTATTTTAAATTGCCCTTCAGCTGTAGTAGATGGTGCTGCCATTTTTTAACAATCTAAACAAATATTATTCATATATTTAATAGTCTTTTCAATTGTTTTTTGAGCACACTCAAACATTTTACAATCAAATTGAACCTTTATTTTCTCGTGCATTAATCTCAATTCAGCAACTCTTTCATCTATCTTATCAGAACAACTACAACTATCTTGTGTTGTTAATAAAACCCACTCTTTAATTGCGTTACGAATAGAGTAATCAACTAAAACATATTTAGTTACTCTGCTTATCTCAGTATCAAGGTTATCGATTATTCTATAAGTAACTTTATGTATTCCCGTAGGAATTTCATATTCAAGACAGTCAACTTCTGTTATCTCAGCCATACCAAAACAATAAGTATCAGTAAAACCATTAGCACCAGAAGTTAGATCAGAAGTAAAACCAAAAACTAAATCTCCACTTAACGAATCAAAAGTGATTTGCTTATTATTGTTTATAACACCATAATCAAGACACTCAACTGTTAATTCATTATTGGCCGCACCAGGCAATTGAAAAGCTTGCCATCTTGAAGTTTCTGAATTAGCATTTATTAGTGTTATAAGGCTACTTACTGTAGTATCTACATCTGTATCAAATATAGCAAGACCAATAACAACACCACCAACTTTAACTCTTGATATTCCATTTGTACCAGAATCTAAAGAAAAATTTCCTCTTGCTTTAGTTCCTACTTGATAACCTAAATCAATATCTTGATAAGTATTTCCATTAGGTAAAATCCAATTAAACAAAGGAATTCCTAAATCATTTACATCAACTCCATTAGGAATATTATATCCATCAGTACACAAGTAGGGATTTGAATACTTATGAAAGCAAGTAGTATCTAAAAAATTAAACGTTTCACAGTCTACTTGACATATTTCAAAATCTGAATTTAAAACCATAATAACAAAAATAGTATTTATAAATATATAATCATAATAATTAATCAGTTAGAGTTTCAATTATTCCTAAAGTATTATTAACCGGAACTATTGGAGCACCAACAATTTTCATAGAAGTATTAAAAGCACCCTTAGTAGCTTTAAGAAAATTACCTTTTGCTAAGTTTGCGGCACTTTCAGCACCCTCTTGTATTACTGCGTGATAAGGGTCTTGTATAGTTTGATACCAAGGGTTACTATCTAATTGAGAAACCATTACATTGTAAGCAGAACCAAAACCATGAATAGAACCAAGCGTAGTTTTACCTGCTCCTAAAGCATATTTTTCTGGAAGATTTTCTAACCAATCATCATCATCCCAACCATGTCTTAATCCATACCATAAAATATCTATTGTAGTAAGCATAACAGAAGTAGTTACTGCTGTATGGAAAAATCTAATTCCCATTTTATTTCTATTCTCTAAGGTAGGGTTATTAAAGTAATCAACAATAGTATCAAGCATTTGCATTTGCATCTTTTGTGTAGCAGAACTAAACATTGTCAATGCTCTAAATATTGGGTTACTATTTCTCGCCATTCCAGTTCTATTGGTTTGGTCAAATGTAGGTTGTGTTTTATCTACAATTTCTTGTAGTCGAGCTATATTATGAGTTTCTATCTGCTCTTTTGTTAGATTAGCAAATGTAGGCTCACTCATTCTGTCTTGTGTTTCCAGTTTAACGGCATTATAAAGCCTTAATATAGTTAGCGTATCCATTATTGTAATACCCATCATTAAACGACTTTTAGTAATCTCTATTGGGTTTCCATTAGAATCTTTTATAAAAGGTACTTTAATCTTATCTTCATTAGCCATTTCCCCCATAATAGCTTCTCCACTTTCCCTTGATATCATACCTTGAAGTCTATCTCTGAATAAAGGATTTTTAATTAACTCTTTAAACCCTTCATTTTCTGTAATCTGAGTCCACTCAATAGGCATCATAGTTTTACCACCTTTAATACCAGTAACAGATAATCTTTTCACTAAATCAATAGGATTGATAAAGTTTAGTCCACCTAAACTTGCACCAGTCTTTCTAATGTACTTACGATTAATTTCTGTAGCAGCAGTTTCTAAAGATATTTGTTGTTTAAATACAACACCTAAATTCTTAGCAAGTAAGGCAACAGCAAAGTTTCCTTGAAGCTTATTAATCATTTGGCTTGTTTTGGTTTCTCCTTGTGTAGCAAACAGCAAACCACTATCCTGAATTTTATCTATAGTACCCTCTAATTCAGTTATGAAATTAGCGTTATCTTTTGTCTTATATTTACCCTTAACAGCCTTGATTGCGTTTTTAGCATTGTGTATAGGAATAGCATAAGCAAAATAAGAAGCGTTACTCATTTTAAGATTAGACAAAGTTTTAAATGGATCTTCCAATCTTAAAGCATCAGCTTCACCCATTCTCTTTCTAAATGAACGCATATCAGATATAACATTCTTAGATTTTCTTTGCTCTTTATTTTGAGGCCCATGAAACATTGGAAAGTAATTTTCAATCTTTCTCAAATCATAACCCTCTAATTGAGTATGTACTTTATTTATTTCAGTATGGCTATAATTCATAGCTTCATCCATTTCAGCAATAAATGGTTGTATTTCACTATCGTTAGCAACTTGATTTGAAATGCTTTGTATTTGAGATTCTGTAAGTTTATACTTATTATTTAAGTTTACATCACGACCTTTTATTTCATTAAGATAAATTCCCTTCCTTAACTTATTCATTCCATCACTTTGTCTGGCCATTAAGTGAATCATTAACATTTCACTTTTTGTAAGTTGTATTTGAGTTTCATCTATATCTCCATTTATAGTCTTGTCAAGCGTTATTGTTTGAGTATCAAGCTCATTTATTGAAGCATCTTTATTATGGAATGTAGAGCCATTAAAATAACTTTGTGGTTTAGCTTTAAAAAAGTCTTGAAAACTATTAAAGAAATTAGAGTAATCTACCCTACCATTATTTAATCCTTTATAAAGAATATTTGAGAATAAAGAATTTTCTGAACCAGACAAATACTTAGCCCATAACCTTGTATTTGTAATCTTTGATAGATGTTTGTTTATTTGTTCTGCAGCCCATTGTACAACTTTATTCTTTGATTTTAAGTTAGCTAATCTTTTTGTAGTTGTGCTACCTATTTCATTGTCAAGAACTTCGTCAATCACTTGTTTATCAACAATTTTTTTCGATTCTTGATTTAAATAAGAATTGTTTACAATTTGTCTATGTATATAAGACTTCTTTAAATCAATAAGAAAATCATAAGCTTGTTGTTCATCAGAAGTAAACTCAATATTCTCTCCTTTTAATTTAGCTATAATTTTTCTTAACGATGAATCATCTGAAATTACATTGCTTATAAATTTAACTAAACTTTGGTCAACACCCTCGTTGTTATCTTTTAAATTAGTAATATCTCTTAGTTGCTCAAACCATCTTCTAAAGCCTGCACGTTGTTCATCATCATTAGCTTCTGTATCAAACTCTTTATTTAGTTCTTTATAGATTTTAGCTTCTGCTTCATCGTTAGTAACTGAAACATTATCATTCTGAGAATTTTCTATAGCTTCATTATAATCAGTAATATTTTCTCTACCTGTTAATGGTTTTTGAATATCTTGATAATTATAAATAGCACTACCTCTCGCTAATGGAGTACCTAAAGCTTCATTTTTAGCAAACGAATCAGTTAAAATATCTACAACACTCGGAGCGCCAAATGTTCTTCTTACCATTTTCCAAAACTCATTAATGAACTTTTCAAATGAATTAGACATTTTTTGACCTGTATATTTTCTACCAATCAATGTAACTAATCTTTCTTCCCCATACTTAGCAATAGCCTTTTGAACTAAAGGAGTATTTCTGTACATATCGATATACTCGTGAGCATATTCGTGAGGAACAGTTTCTAAATAAGAATCATTAGCATAAGCTATTGCGGAAGTTAAAGCACTACGATAGTGCATACCTTTTTTACCTGCAGGTATCTGAACTTTATTCCCTTGCTCATCAACAATAAATCCTTTATTAATATTTATCCAAGGATATAGAACACGTAATTCGTCTATCATTTTAGGCAATAATTCTGGATTATTTTCTATTGTATCTAAAGTAGATTTAGAAGAAAAGAAATCTCCAATAGCATCAATACTTTTCTTGATTGATATTTTCTTTCTTTTATCAGAAATACTACTATCTGCATTAGGGATTTGATAATCATTATCTATGAACCTTTTCCAAGCACCATTCTCTCCATGTTTTTCAACAAGAGCTTTCCAATCTGGGTGAGATTTGTTAGGACAATTAGCCATTAGTTACAATTCTTTTTGTTTTCGTTAATATCAGCTTGCGTTGTAGATGAAGGGCTATAAGCTACATTGTATGCAGTAAAGTTTTCATCCGAATCAAATTTACCATTATTAAATCTAATATAAGAAGTACCTGGCTTATTTGTATCTATATTTACATAAATATTGCCCTCATAAGTAACAAATGGTTTTTTCATTGCTTTAGCTTCAAGCCCTTTTTTATCTACACTATTAACACCTTTTACTTTTGGCATTAAATCTTGATTAGCAGATAGTAAGTTTATTTGCATTTCAGCTTGATTGATACCACTATTTTTTAATTGAGTTGCTTTCTTAGCAAAACGAATGTTAATATCTAATGGTAAACCATCAATGAAACTACCCATTTTATTATTCAACCCAAATCTGTAAAGTTGATAATCGATTATTTCATTTGCCAATTCTGGATCCAACTTTTGTAAAGCTTCAAAATCTTTTCTAAACTTTTCTTGAATTTCAGATGTAGCTTTAAACTTTGGACTTAAACTCATTGCGACACCAGAAGGAGTATCTTTAAAAGTTATGTAATCAAACACAGTATTTCCTTGATATTTTTGAGCATCTTCTAACATTAATAATTGCTCTCTATAAGCTTTTACTTCTTTGTCTATTTTAGCTCTACCACCATCAAGAGAACCATAAATATTATAAACTCTATCAATTTCTTCTTGACTTGTTGCGTTTACAATAGCATCAACATAATCTTCAGTTTCTAAGTTAGTATTTCCGCTAAGAGAAGACTGTATCGCTTGTATCTTTTTTGGTAAAGAATATATGAACTCTTTTACATTAGTTCGTTTATTATTTACCAAGAATTGAGAAACATATTGTGCAATTTGTTCTTCAGCTCTCTTGTTAAACTCAAATTCATTACCAACTAATTTTCCTGTTCGTTTAATTACCTTTTTAGCATCAGGAGAAGAAACTAATAATTGTTTACCATAAACTTCTGATTGCATGTCGAGTATTTGTTTTCTATGCTCATACAACCCTCTTTTCATTAATCCGTTAACATTAAAAGATAAATCTTCAAATTTATCTATACCATCAAGAAGCATTTGATTCTCTACACTTGAATTAGGTAAACTCTTATCTAATTGAATAAAACCAATCAATTTAACTAAGTCTTTAGAAACTCCTTTAAACATCATAAAATCTCTTATCGTTTGTTCTCCATATCTTTCTAATGAAGATTGTGATATTATCATACCACTTGCTTCTTGCGAATATTCAAGGACATCATCTTGTAAGAATTGATTAAATGATTTTTTCTCATTTTGTGAGAAAGCAGAATTAGTAGATTCAAAATCTTTAACAAGTTTTTTAATACCATCTTGTTGTAAGAATTTAACCGTAGTTTCTATATCTACACCTAACAATAACATTGCACTACCAACATCAATAGTTGAACCATTAAAACCTGTAGTAGTTAATACTGGGTCATTACCAATATCTAATGCTGCTTGAAGCAATATAGCCATATCACTTAAAGTAGTATTTTTAAAATCCTTTAAAGGTTTACCATTAAACTGTATTTGTTCATTTAATGATGAACCTGACTGACTTAATAAAGACATCAGTTTACTTGCTATTGCAAACTTACCAGTAGCTTCTTGACCAAAGCCCATTTTATGAGCAATATCAGTAAAGTTCTGTATCGAAGCTGTTTTGTATTCAGATTTACCGTCAGATAAATCAGCAAGTTTTTCAAACTCTAAAGTACCATTTAATGCTTTATCAGAAAAAACACCATCTTTTAAGTTATTGTAGAAATGGTCAAACATTCTACTCTTTAAACTATGAGACTTTATAATACCATTATCATTAATTTCTTGACGATACACCATAGCTTTATCTCCATCGTGGTCAGAATCAGAAACTCTAACAAACTCATCAGATAAAGTAACCATATTTTCATCTGTATCTAAAAAGTATTTAACCTTTCCAGCAAACATTGACATTTCTGCAGAAGCAGGAATACGAACAACAGCAACCTTTAAATCAGCACCACTTTCAAGTAACTTATTAGCTTCCTCTAAAGTGTTTGCAAACATCTTATAAGGAACTGCAACCTCATCATATTTCAATTTAGTATTCTCATCAGTGTTAACATCAGGAAGTTGGTGTAAGAAGTTACCTGGCAGGTCTATTTTAATTCCTTTCTTACTCAATCTACTTGAAACAAACTGTTCAAATATTTTTCTTGTACTTGGATCATCTAAAGATTCAATCTGATTATCTGGATTTGCTTTATTGTATTCAATAATAGCATTAAGAATATCAGTTGTAGCAGACTTTTCTCTATCATTTAAATCTTTAGTAAGCTCATCAAGAACATTATTAAAACTCATCAATGTAGTAAACACTCTACTTTGGTCGTATTTACCACCCATCTTATTGTTCAAATAATCAACAGCTAACTTATCGAATTGCTCAATATTTGCTTTATCAGTTATATTGTTAAACTGAATAAGCATAGCTTGTGTTGAGAATATAGCTTCTTGTTCCGATAATGATTTAAGCTTTTTGCTTATATTAAATAAAGTTCTATGATTAACTACATCAATTGGTTTTGAGAACTTATTAGCTATTGTGCTTATGTCTGTAGCATTAACTAATTCATCCACACCAATTACCTCATAACCACCCATTGTACCCTTTAATCCTTTCTTATCAATCAGTTTAACATAAGGAGCATCCTTACCATACTTTTGCTCTAAGTAATCTTCTATCCTTATGATAGCATCACCTATTGTAGCATAGTTAATATTACTATCATTACTTGACATACCATAAAGATTATTGCCATTAGCAGTTCTCTTTAAATTAAGTGAACTATTTTTAGCATATAATACTTCGCCAGTAATTGGGTCTACTTGATAGATTTGGTCTTTAGAGTTCATACCAGGAACATCAAAAGAACCTGTGTCTTTTGCAATTTGCTCTGATAATTTAGAACCATTTATATTAAATGAATCTGAACCACTACCATCATAAACAACAAAAACAATTGGCTTATCAATTTGATTGTGTTCTCCATTACTACTTGGACCACTCATACGTTTAACTGAATGTTCAACAGCCATTCCTTTTTTAATTGCAGAATGTTGTATCGAAGGTCCACCATAAATATCTCCTAAGTAAGTTCTATTTAATGCTTCTGTAAAAAAGAAGTTTTCAACCATAGAATCAAATGATGAATAAGTCTTTCCATGAGTTGTTCCTCTGTAAGCATCTTGTAATTCAGCACCGATAGTCTTTTTCAGTTTGTTAATTTCTGACTTATACCCAACATCAATACCATTTGTAACAACAACTTTTCCATCTACTAACTTAGCTTGGTGTAAGTATAAATTATTAAAGTCATTAATAACATCTTGTTTAGTAACCTTTTTATCATCTTTCAACATCTTGTTTGTTTCATCAAGATTGTCAATTACTTTTTGAGTAGTTTCTTGTAGTTGTTTTGCTTGTTTAATGTACTCGTTTTTAAGTTGAGAATCATTATATCTTGGAGCCTCAAACATTAACATACTATCACGATTAGACATTACACCTAATGTTTGTTTGTAAACCTTTGAAGAATTGTTTGTAGCAAACTTATGGAATTGTAAGATTTGATAATCTTCAGCTGTCATATCATTGTACTCTACATTCTCTCCTGTATTAAGATTTCTTATAGAATCTGGTCTAACATAATTAACAGTTCCTTGCTCATCAAAATGCTTTAATACAGTATTGTCTTTATAGATAGGGCTTTTCTTCATTGTTGCCATTCTATCAGAATTAAATAATAGCGAATTAAGTTCACTTACCCAATGACCAGTTTGTGTTGAAGATACCATATTATTAGCACCATTCATAAACATATTCTGTATAGGGTTAACACCTAAAGCATTAAATACATCCCTTATATAACCACCTATATCTGAAATCTTATTCTTACCTTTTATAACTCCAACCAAAGAAGCTTTATCTCCATATAAAAAATATCCAAAATTTTGATGTTTTTTATAGCTTTTAGTTTCTGAAAAATTATCAATAATATTAACCAACCCATCTTTAGTTATTGGTTGACCCATAAGCTTACTAAATTCTTCTAAAAACTTCTCCAATCTTAATTCTTGGTAGCCATCAACTTTATGACCTAAGTAAAGGTTACTTATTGCCTGAAAGAATCCGTTATCAATAATATTCTTTTTACTAAAAAATTCTTTAGTAGATTCAGAAGCTTTATTCAATTTATCTTCTAAACCAAAATAAGTATTATCTAAATTTAATGTTCTATTGGTTAACTTATAAGTTCCATTTTCGGCATCTTTAACAAGGTTACTTCCTTCATACTCTATTTGAGTTAAAGAAGATAGGGTGTGGAATAAACCTTTCTTTTCTTCATTACCTAAATATTGATTTATAGAAAGTAATCTGTCAGCAAGTAGGTTTCCATTTTGAGCATCTTTCATCAATCTCTGAATAAATCCTTCTTGACCTAATGTATTATTAGAAACATTACCGACATAAGTAAAAACTTCATCTGAATTTATTAGTGAACCATTATAATCAACTAAAGAAGAAAGTATAGATCTAACCGAAAGATTTACTTTCTTATCAGCTTTTATAGAGTTATCAGATTTTCCACTATCATCATTTTGTGCAGCATCCTCAACAACATCCTCTATTGCTTCTACATCTAAATTGTTTTTAGTTATAGACTTAACAACCTTATCAACTGTATTGTAAAGCCCTATGTCCTTTTGCTTTAATTCTTTAGCAAAGTTTCTTAATGCATCAGTGTATTGATTGTTATTCATTCCAGAAACATCTGGAGAACCTAAGTCTAAATCAGAAAACATTTTATCTCCAAATATTGGAAGATTTAACTTTTCTCTTTGATACTGCTTAAACATAAAGTCCATAGCAAGCCTTGTTGCATCTTGAACATTTTTCATATTTAAGCCAACATTGACTTTATCTATTGATTTTAACCTACCTGCATTTAATGCAAATTGAGTTAAATTAATTGCTTGTAAAAATCGAGGATTGATACTTTGACTTAACTGATTCTTATTAATACCTACCAAAGAGGATAAACCAACAGAGTAAGGCTTATTGTTTAGTATTAAATTATCAGATAAGATACTTATAACATCACTCGATTTTGATTTTGTAAAAGGCTTTTTAATTCTTCTCCAAAATCGTTTAGCGAACTCAATGAATTTTTCTAAGGTAGAACCTTCAAATTTAACTCTTAGTTTTTCAAGTGAGTCTTGTGCTAATGCCTCTGTTAAAGCTTCATTTAATTGTTCATTTCTTGTTTTATCAGGATATAATCTTTTAGCATCCTCATCAAAAGAAGTTCCTTCAATAATTGAATAACCTAATTTAACTAAAGGATGATTTTCTCCAAGCACTTCTAAATATACGTGAGCATATTCATGTATCAATGTAGTTTGTATTGCCGAATTAGTATCAATCTCTATTCCACTCTCAACTAATCTACCAAGTATTTTAGCGCCATACTTTTCGCCTAACGCATTAACTTCTGTTAATGGTATGTTTGGGAATATCTTTCTAAAATGTCCTTTAATCTTATCGTAAAGAGCTTGATTGTTTTTAACTAAAAAGTTTTCATTACCAACAGAACTACGCTGTTCTCTTGATTCATTGCCTGCATCTTGTAATGCAGCGAATGGGTCAAACGCTCTCATAAAACTTACGGCAGCATCTTCTTTACGTTTACCTTGCTCATCTGAAATTTCTTTAAGTTGCTCATCAGTAGCGTTACCACTTTCAACAATAGTCTTTAATTCTGCATCAGACATTTCAGAAGCAGGTTTATCCATAGTTGGAGTAGGAGTAGTAACTTCTTCTGTAGCTATTGGTTCTTTTGTGCTTTCTGTTTTTGGTTGTGGTGTGGGTTTTTCTTCTGGGAATTGAAACTCAATTTCATCCTCATTGATAACAGTAACATCACCGTATCCTTCTTCCTTTATATTAACTTTAGTTCCTGTTTTAATATCATTTTCCATAACATAATCAGCAGCTTCTTGCTCTGTTTCAAAAGTTAATTTTTCTTCAACTTTTTCACCAATTTTTTCGGTAGCTTTTTTTATGTTTGTAACATCTTGTTTTTCAGTAGTTTCAATAATAGGTTTTTTCTCTATTTTTTCCGCAGTAGGTTTAATAATTATTTTTTCTCTACGATTAGCAATAGCATCTATCAATTCAGGTGATGAAATTTCTTTCTCATCAGCTTCCATTTGAATAGCATCCAAATCTTTTTCTGTTAAATCTTGTTGCTCGTTAACTTGTGAAATTAAACTCTCAGTTGTAGTTTCTACTTTCTCTATAGGTTTAACTTCATCAACTTTTGGAGATTCTTCTTTCTTTACATCTAAAGAATCGTAATTCTCATCGATATAATTCATTCCCTCTTTATCAATACCGTATTCCTTTTGAACTTCATCAATAATGTCTTGACGTTCCTTACCCTCTTTACTTAAAGCTTCATTAAACTTCTGTCTAATAGATTCTTTATTTTGAATAGACTTTTCAGTAAGAGTAACATCATCAAACTTAACTTCTTTACCAAAGTCAGTTTCTTCTTTAACTTGTTCCTTAGCTTCTTGCTTTTGTGCCTTAGCTTCTGTTTCTGCTTTAGTTTCTTGTGTTGGTGCAAGTTTTTTATTTATTTTAAATAATTCTTTATTTAAATCTTCCTCTGTTTTAATTTCATTATTTAAGACTTGTCTGTATAGATTATCATACTTATCAAGTTTCTTTTCAAATTTATCTTTGTTCCAAGTATCTACACTTTCTTTTTCTACAATATTAGCAACCTCTTTATTTAATTGTTCGGTAATTTTATCTCCAAAAGATATATTCTTGTTATAAGTTTGTGCTATAACCTTATTCATTCCTTCAGTTACCTTTAAATTCTCATCGAATTTACTTTTTGCCTTTTTCTCAGTATCAATTAGTTGGTACATTTGATACTTAGCTGTATCAGACTCTAAGCCCATAGCTTTTATTTCATTAGAAAATTCAGCCATTTTATCAACCCTATCGTGTAGAGCTTTAGCATCGCCATCCAATTTTCCTTCAATAGATAACTTCTCAATAGTATTATGTATCTCTGCTAATTTTTTAGGATCTCCTTTAGCATTTTCAACAGCCAAATACATACTCTCTCCTTTTATCCCTCTAACAGAAGAACCTCCGACACTCATTCCACCACCAATCAAACCACCAACAAGACCGCCAGCTAATGCTTCTTTAAATGTTTTTTTGGTTGTAACATCAGCACCAAAATTTCCTTTACCACCTGCTTTTTCTCCAAAAGTAGTGTCGTAAATCTGCTTCATTCCTTCTTCAATATAAGTTTGACCAAACTCTTGACCAAATTCTACAGAAGCACCTTCAAATGCTTTTGAACCATGAGCTCTTAACTTAGTTGCGAATTTTTTACCTGCAGTAACAGATATACCTTGTAACTCTTTTAATGTTAAAGCCTTCATTCCGTCCTTTCCAATAGCTTTAGACGTTTCTATTATTGATTCTTTTACAGCTTCTTTTGCTAATCTTCCTGATACTGGTTTAGAGATTGATTTTCCAACCCATTCTAATGCCGCTCCCTCTGTAGCTGAAACAATTGAAGCAGTTAATAAAGACATTCTTGCTGCTGCACCAGAATCTAATCCTGCATTTTTACCTTCTTCATATATTGCCGGATACATATTTAGGGTTCCCGAAATAAAAGAACCTGCTCTTGCTCCACCAGCTTGTTGTACTCCACTACCAATTGCTCTTGAAATTTTAGCTAACCTTGAAGTTGCTTGTGCACCTTTTGCAATAGCTCCACCAATACCAGCTGTACCAAATATTTGAGCAATAAATCCTAATCCTTGACCAATAGAACTACCCCATGCATTTATATTTGTAAAATCATCAGCCAATCCTTGTTTAGCTCTATCACTAAGTCCAATTTGATTTCTCTTAGACCATGAATCTACACCATCTATCCATTTATCAAAAAACTCATTTTCAAATCCAACAGCAGAACCAACAGTTGGAATTACAGAACCAAGCCCCTCACCTAAATCAACAAAAGAATTATAAAATCCAGCACCTAAATCTTGAAAAAAATTTCTTTCAATTTCAGCAGGTTCAAAAGTTTCTTCTTCCCCAAACGCATTACTATATGGGTTTACTTGTTTTATTGCATTTTCAGAAGAAACTCTATCTTTAAATGCTTCATCATTCCCAATATTATTTCTTTGCATAAACTCATCCCTAAGTCCAGCAACATCAATTGAATTATTGTTTCTTTTTTCTTCTAAATTCTCTGGCATAAGAAATATTATTTTGTTCCATTTATGTAAGCAGAATATGTAGTTCCTAATGGAAGTCCTTTTTCTTTATCCATTTCTTCTGCTCTTAACCTTAAATCTTGATCATTCATTGCATCACGAACATTTCCACCTCTCGCTGCTGTAAAGTCTGAATTATCTTGATAATTCATATGATCATTCATACCTTGCCTAACCATTTGATTACTTAAATATTTGTTTAAAGGAATCCAAACTTCGCCAATCCATTTATTATCCCTATCAACAAAGTTTTTATTTTCAGACTCTATTGCATCAGTATTAAATATTAATCCTGGTGCAATTGTTGAATCATCATTATCAAATGAAACCTGCATCATTAAACCATATTCACCATTACGGTTAACATATCTCATTCTGCCATTATCGTATATTTCAGCTTTACTAATGTCTATTGGAGTATTATTTTGAGAACCATACGCTTGTCCTTGATAATTATACTGACCACCTCTTTCTGATTCTTCAATTGGATTTAAACCAATTGTCTGAAATAAAGGTGTTTTTTCTTTAGAAAACAAACTTCTATTTCCACCCTTTGGTATATTAACTATGCTTGGGTACCATGAATCTTGTGTCATTGTTTTCCCACTGCCACTTCCACTACCACTTGAAGATTGTCTTTTATTTTCAATAATAGCCATATCGTTTTGATAGTCTAATTCTGACTTACTATTCCATTTCCAACTATCACCACCTTTATCAACCATGTTAACATAATTTCTTGCAAGGTCTGTAGCTTGTGCTTCACTTGCACCCATTTCCATAGCTTGAAACTTAACATCAGAAGCAGTAACAATATTATCTTTTGAATATGGATTTTTAGGGTCTTTAAAATATTGTTTAAACATAGCAGGATTTAACTTTACTATATTTTCTGAACCATTATAAGTAAGCCTATTAATTTTACCCTCTTTGTGTAATCGAGCGGCATCTTTAAAGTCAACCATTTTTCGATTAACTTTAACATTCCCATTTTCATCAAGCATTTGTTCTCCATCTTCACCAATCATAGGAATATCTACTTCAACTTTATTAAAATATCTATTTCCTTTAGCAGCATCAGTAAGATAAGCACCCATAGCCATCTTATTATTCATTGCATCTTTAACTTCTTGTGATTGTATTATTGAACGCTTATATTCTCCTAAATCAGTCATTCCACCAGATGAAGCATATCTTGTTAAATCTCCATTGTTTTGAGCAATACCTTGAATAATGTTTTGACGAGCTTTCTTTTCAAGTTCTTCTATTCTTGATTTATCAGCTTCAAGGACATCCATACTTGCAATTTCATCGAAGTATTTATTTATTTCTTGTTCAGCAGCCATAGACTTCTGAACTTTCTTTTCTTCGTCAGCTGCTTGTGCTTGAACTATCTGTAAGTTCATAGCCTTATCTTGCCTACGTTGAGCCCAGTTATCTTTTCCTTGTAAAGCTGAATATAAACCCCAATCTGCCATTTTGTAAATGTATTAAATTATTTCTTATTTTTCCTTTTTCTAAATAAGGATTTACTTTTACCACCACTAATTAAAGCATCTGCTTCTTCTTCTGCAGAAAGACGCTTTTGTTCTTCCCTATCTTGACTTAATTTAATTAAATCATCTGTTACCTCACTACCACCATAAGGATTGGTGTCTAAATCAGAACTTCTTTTACTTATTGTTCCACCACCCCTAATATTTTCTACTGTATCAAAAGTACTGTCAGCAGTAATAGATTGTTTTTCATCACGTTGCTTAATTAGTTTATTTAAATCATCTGTAGTTTGTTTTTTAAGCATACTTACTCTACGTTGATTTGCATTTTCTCTATCAATTCTACTACTTCTTGTATCTAAAGTTTTTTCTTTATTATATTCATAATAAACACTACCTTTTCCAAATTGTTTATTATAATCTTCTCTTTCTTTAATGTTTCCTAAAGCATCTTGTATCAATTGACTACCTGCTTGTTTAGTCATTTCAGCTTGACGTAAATCATCTTCAAATATTCTACGATTGATGTTTTCATCTTGTAGGGCCATTTGTTGGAAATTTTGTCTATTCATTCTACGAGCACCTTCATCTTCTGCCGCAGTTCTTGATTTATTATCATACAACTGACCAGTCGCTCTACCTAAGTTAGCTAAAGCTACACCACCACTACCACCTGCTAATCTTCTAATATTCTTTACATCGTAACCAAAAGCTTCTTCCCCTTGTCTTTCCCTATAAGCTAATTCATCAGCTGACAAGCCTTCATTTCTCATTTGAGAAGCATCACCCATAGCTTGACTAAACATTGCTCCCCTTGAATATTCAGGTATTTCCTCATTAGCACCAATCATTCCCATTATTCCACGACCTGCATCCATTACTGTTCCTAACAAATCAGAATCATTTTGAAAGTCTGGTGCGTAAGTATCGTCAAATGCTTGTTGATTGTAAGGTTCAAGAGCATCAAGTTCAGTTTGCTTATTTGCTATTTCAGTATTAATATCTAATTCTTCAGTAGCAGGAACATTATCCACATCAGATTCAGTTCCAGTTAAAAGGTTTAAATCATCTACATTAGCAGGAACACCATCTATATCAGCAGGAACACCACCAACTTTATCACCAGTAACATCTTCTAAATTTTCAGCAGTAGTTGAGTAAGGATCTTGATCTTCACTTGAATTGTATGAATCATATTGAGAATATATTTTATCAAAATCTAAATCAGATTCTTTACCATAACCAACAACCCTTGAACCAAAACCATGTATCTTTCCATCTTTATCAATAGATTCATTACTAATTGATTTTAATGTATCTTTTGTTTTGGTAAAATCTATTTTATTGGATTCAAAATCTTTTAGTTCCGTAGCTATTTTATTTGCCTCATCCCAATTACCACTTTTTTCTGCTACTTCTAATCTACTATTAATATCTTCTTGTCTTAAAGATTGCTTATCATAAACATCTTTCGCAACAATTAAGTCTAATTTATTTTTTTCTGATTTATATTCCTCAGAATCTTCTCCAAATCTATTCTTTAAGTATTCTACTTTAGATTTTTTATTCTTAATTATATCATTAAGATTTTTACCATTTTTCGCCATAGTAGTTTGTTTATTTCCAGCTAATGATTTATTAGCTTTTACAGTACTTAATATTGTTTGACCATAAGTAGAAGATGTAGAATAAGGTGTCTTACCTATCGCTAAAGCTTGTTCCTCTGGTGTTTTTGCTTTCAATACGTCTTTATACCTACTATCTGTTGTAAGTAGTTTTACGTAGTCTTTTATACTATCTTCTGCTGAATCATAAGACCTGAAACTTGCTTTTTCAGATTCTCTCTTACCACCTCTTTCTTCTTCAGTTAATAATTTTGGAGTTCCTTTTCCTTTGACACCAAAAAAATTATTATACTTAGAAGTTAAACCACTACCACCCCAACCACTTTCAATTGCCATTTGAGCAATAACAGTTTCAGGATGTAATGGAGTACCCTTAACACTATCCTTAACCATAGGGTAGTATTTAGCATAAAACTCTTTTTTACTTAACTTATCAGCCATTATAAATAGTTAAAAGTTGTATTAGGATTTTGTTTCTTTTTCATTAAGTTTTTCTTAGATTTTTTAAGCCCTTGATTATAATTCTTTTGAGCTCCAACCATTCCAAAAACATCACTACCTATTGCAGCAATATTTGCAGCAGTACCCAATCCTTTAGCTAATTTTGCACCTTTTGCAGCACCACCAACTCCCTTCGTTACACCACCACCATCTGTTCCTGCTGTGTAGTTAGCATAATCATCAACAGCAACCTCATCAACTTCATCCATTATTGTTGAAGCATCCATAGCAGTATTTAATTCATCTTTAGCAATATCCATAGATTGACTTCTTAATGCTTCGTTTACAATAGCTGAACCACTTTGTTCAAACGCTTCTGTATTTTTAACAGCTTCTTCAACTTGTTGATTTTTGTTTAAATTACTCGCCACACCAAGTCCAGCACTCATTCCGATTCTACCTGCTAAACCAACACCAGGAATAAAGTTTGAAGCTAATTTTAAAGATGCTAATTGAGAGCCTATAGCCTCACTTCGATTTTCTTTTAACACTTCTTTAGTATCTCCACTTGCAAGTCCTTCTGCATAAGCATGAGAAAGACCAGGTGCAGCAATATTCATAGGATTAATATTTCCCCAAGCATTCTTAGTTCCATCATCATTATACCCCATTATATTTAAACCAAACTTTCTTATTCCAGTAGTTTTACTAAATGGTTTTCTTCTAAGGTTTTGCCTACTAAGTTCGTTTGTTTCTCTAAATAAAGCCATATTAGTATCTATTTGAATTTCTAAATATAGTCAATATGTTTGTTAACATATCATCTTGATTGTTTGTATTATCAATAACAAGCCTAACAATTAAATGCTTTCCTCTCATTCTACTTTGCTGATTAGTTCCTCTTAATGGGAATCTCAAAACATCTTCAAGATATTTAGGTCTATTGTCAGACGTCATATCTATTCTTGCATATTGATTATCAGTTGTTAAAATTACTTCTATTAATTTATTTTTAAAATACTTATTACAATTAACTCTAATTGAATCAAAAACTTTTGGAAGTAATGCTTCTTCATTTATAGGTATATCAATTATAGACCTACGAGTAGCATTGTAAGTTTGACCTTTAGTTCCCATTTTATCAATATACAAACTATTAGGTGTATAGTTTGGATTAGAATAATCTGCAGAAAGAATTTTATTCTTATGAGATAAAACTATTGATGGATTTATAGAATTAAATGTAAAATAATTATCTCCCATTTCACTATAAACAACAGTAGCTCTTTGATCGGGAACTTCATCTATTGTAACAGGAACATATTCCCAATTGTTATTTATGTTCATTCTGAATAAAGAATAACATTGTTGAGAAGCAGCTGTAAATAGTAGAGTTTTAACTCCGTTTATTTCACTAAAAACATTTACAGGACTTCCATTGTTGTATAAATAAAAATACTTATTAGTGTTTTCGCCTAAACTTGAATCGGTATTAAAAGGTATTACAATTCCATTTGTAGTGCTTAAACTATATTGCCAATTTACAATTGCAGTATCTCCTTCCTCTACTACATAGTTATCTACATTATTAGCACTTATACTTCTTGAATTAATTACAATATCCTCTGATGCTGAATTACTTATTCTTGTTCTATCTCTTTTGAAAATAAATAAAGCTGCATTATTATCATAATCATAAACACCAGTAATACCATTATTCTGAACAGGGTTATCATTATTATAAAAGAATGAAGATTCATGCCCTACAAATTGATGAACACCTTTTAAATCAGACATAGCCATTTTACCATCTTGACCAAACCTCATTATCTTAGCTTTGTTATTGTCTACCCAATAAGCAGATGTATCAGAAGTAAATAAACTCCATTGATGTTGATTACCAAATTCAGTAGATATATAATCTACACCATCTAATTTATCTCCTACACCAGTAGTTAAAGTACCGCCTTGTTGCGATTCAATTAACGCCCTATCAGAAGCTCTTAATCTACCAAAAGCACTTTCTTGAAAAGAATATATTTGATTCATTAAGTAAACACTACTTGTAACTGGACCATAGACACCATTTAAATCTCTATAATCATTTGCTTGAAATATTCTCCAAGTATCTATTGGATCTCCATAAAATTTCTCTGGAGTATATCTCCACCTAACAGGATAATGTGTATTATCTTGAAATTCAATTGGCTTTGAATTATAGAAGAAAGTAAGTTCTTCAAAATATAAAACTGAATTTATATTAAAATCTTCAAGTGCAGCAGTTCCACCATCAAAATCAGTATATAAACCATTAGGAAAATTAGTAGAAACTCCACCATGTAATTGCTTAGAACTACGAGAACCAACATTAGCATATAATGCTTTTGGACTTGAAGGAGAGTATCTTAATGTATGATTTATACTTGCTTCTATTGGAAATGAAACACCACAAGCATAATCATCATAAGAATTTCCAGGATTAGGCGTATTATCTTCTGAATCAGGATATAACTTTAATTCTGTAAAATAATCTAAATAACAATCTCCACCATAAACTTCTATTTCATCAAAAACAAAATTAGCAGGTGTTGGAAATAAAGGGTTGTTAATCGGTTGAAAATGACCGGTAGAAAAATATATTGTCTGTTCTAATGATGTGGTTGTTAAACCACCATAAGGATCAGTATTTGGCCTTTTATAATTAACAATAAAAGTACCCATATATTTAGGGTTACCACCATATCTATCTGTTGCAGAATTTACTCTATATATATTTTGTAAATATCTACTTTGAACAGGAGTGTACCAATTACCCGATGCAAATATATTATCAGCTTCAATTAGCAATTGTTGTTTCCCATTATTGTCTAATCTAAAATTAGATGAAAAATTAAATATATTATTAACACCAGAAGGAATAGCAACTTTATTCCAATTCTTATATTCATTACCAAAAATTGGTAACGAAGGAACTACCTCACCAATGTTAAGAGAAGTAATGTTAAGCATATTTATTTTATCCCCATAATGAGGGTAAGGATATTCTGAATTAAAATGAAATGTATTTTTTGTATAATAATACTTAGTATATGCATGGTCTGTTTGTATAAAATTATGAGCATACGAACCATCAGCTGCAGAACCCCAACATCCACCTACAATATCTAAAACATCATTAGATTGTAATGTTGGTATATTTAATGTTAATTGTAATTCAGGTGAATAAAAAGAATGAATTTGTGGCTTTATTCTGTATTCAGAAGGAAACGGTCCATCATTATCTAACATGCCATAATATCTTACTGAAGACATTGGTTGGTTGTTAGGAATTTTTTGACCATTATTAAAATTGTTTAACAAATAAAATGACTGAGCATTTGAAGGTAATGGATAAACAATTCCACCATCCTCAACATTAGGAGTTAATAATCCTTGTGCTAAAATTGTTTTATCAAGCTCTGTCCTAACTATTTTAAATCCAGAAATATCATCTTTAATGCTTGACATATCAATACCACTAACCTCTATACCCATTATTCTTAAATGAGAATACAATCTACTTCCCCTTGCTTCTCCATAAATAACTGAATCAGAAATATATTCTTCATAGTTATTTGTCAACCAAGCAGCTTCAGGCAAAGTTCCACCACCAGTAACTATTGAACCATCTTCTTTAACTCTTGACCAACTATAAGCATTATCATATTGATCTGGCATTTTAATATCACATAAATGATATGCAAAAGTTTGAAATCCTAATTTATCATAAACAACAATTGCAAAACGATATGTTTCACCTCTCCAATAACCAGCATACATATGGTCTATTTGTGTTCCATTGTAATTTTGGTAATCATTGTTTATAATATAAAACTCATCACCACCAGTCGCATTATGCAATCTACGTCTTGTTGTTAAATTTGATTTAGTAGTATTTGTTGCTAATGGAGAAGTAGTTACTGATTCTTGCTTTTCATCAGACAACATATCTCTGAACTTTGGTTTTACATCAAAGTTTGTCAATATGTTTTCAATATCAAAATCAAGTATAACACCCTCTTTAACATTTCCGAAGTATAATGTACTATCTTTTACATTAAGTGTTTTAGCTGCCCTTAAACCTTGATATATAGCAGGTATTTCTTCTACTATCAAAGGTTCTCCAATATTAGCAGTATTCTCAAATGTCATTACATCAGAACTAATATCTTGTTGTGCAAATATCTTAGCTTCTGAAACTATGTTTTCTGTTTCTGAATATAAATAAGCTACATCAATTTTATCAAACTTTTGATCAATACCTTTTATCTCTATTAAATTCCCAATAGAAGTTTGTAGTCCAGAGTTGCTATACTCGTATAATGAATCATTTGTTGCATTTTTTGCAGAAGCCGAAACTATTATTCTTTTTGTTGCAGGATACCATGGCGTTAAATAACCATCATTAGTTTGAAGCCTATATGTATATTGATAAATACCTGAAAGCAAACCACCACCAACACTTGATACGTATTTTATTAACCCCATAGAAAAATTAGCCTGCGTATCTATAGCGTGAACAGATGTAGTAACAGGTAAATATGAATTAGCATCATTTAAATTACCAACACCATCATACTTAAAAGTAAAAACTCTTGGCTGATTACTGTCTGGTTCAACTCCATCTACCCAATAAACTCTTATTGTATTTGGATTTTCAAATAAATATTCAGCTCTAATTTGATTTTTAAGATTGAAGTTTAACTTATCTCCATTTGGATCATTAATATCATTAAATAAAGTTTTATAAATACCTTGACCATTAGGGCTTATTGTAAACAATCCTATTTCAGAATCATTATTAACTTCATCATATAAAAACAATACAGTCAAATCATCACTCCCAGTACTTCCTAATAATTTATAAGGAGAAATGCTGCTACCATTATTTGGTTGTATATTTACTGAAATAGCATTTCCTTTAGGTGTTTTCCACGAGTAAGTACCATCTTTGTTAAAGATAATATTACCATTCATAGAATATCTGTACGTATCATTATTAAGATGCTGAACATCCATATCTAATGACATACCACCATTTAAACCATTTACAACTTTTTTACCTTGCATAATTAGAATATTTCTTTAGATGGAAGTGGAACTAATTGCATCCACATATTCGATAAATATTTTAATTCTTCTGAATTAGGTAATTCATCATCACCTCTTGCTTGACCACATAAATCAAACCATCTTCTTTCAAGCCTATCAAAAGCACCAACAGACATCTTATCATTATAAAAATCAATACTCTTATACATATACATAATGTAATGAGTTACGGCGTCTTCATGTATTTCTGAAATCATCGGCCATCCATCTTCATCTAAATCAATTCCCATATATGAAATACCTATTCTTGTATCATCAACCGCATTGAAATTAATACATCCATTATCTATTGAGAATACGCTTGCATTAATATTATCATCATAATTATAAGAGTACCCATAAATACCACTAACTCCTTGTGCATTAATACCAGTATTTAAATTTTCAACAGCAGGACTTGCAAGGTTATTGGAATGAGTTTGAATACTACTTCCTTTGGTTACAGTGTTTGTTTCTTTTTTCGTAGGTACTCTTTTTTGAGTAACACTCTGAGATAAGAAACCTGTAGCTGAATCAGTGTACAATGTTACTTGAAAATTATTTTCAGGACTATCGCCAGTTATAAATAATTGATCATTACCAGGTGTTGCTGAATAACCTAAATTAGTTATTGCGTTTATTTGTGTTGTTATTGCTAAAGCTATATCAGATAAAGATTGACCAATAGTAACAACATAATTAAAAGTATTTGATGATATTGCACCACAATTATTATGAGTAATTGTAATATTAATTAAATCTCCAGACATAAAAGCACCCGATAAATTTACAGCTATAACTAAAGGAACCCCAATAACATTATTACAAGATATTGTTGATGGATTTGATATACTCGAATTTTGAGTTGGTGCTTGTATTTCTGGTCCTTTATTAAACATTCTAAATGAACGTTTAGTAATTGGTATAAATTGATTACCAACCTTCATTGCGTTTAGATAAACAAAATTAGGTGGTAATGTAGCTTTTCTATTCTTAACAACTAATTCACATTCAAATCTTCTATACGAAGATGTAGAGCCAATTTTGTTTTCAGCTTCACAAGCCCAACGTGCAAAATCATCTTTAAGATTATTTGTATTCTTCAAACCTAAGTTACCAATTACGTTACCTATTATTTGATTTAAAGAAACTTTTTTAACTGAATCACTCATAACTTATTTTATATGTTGTATGTAATCTATAGAAGCATTCCTTCCGTATTTATCTAAAGTATAATCAAGGTAATCAAACCCTTCTTCAACTTTTTTCATGTATTCCCATTTGTATTTTATGTTTATATCAAACCGATAATGTCTTAAAGATTTTGGTGCATCCCAAAATACAAAATACCAATAACCTGACTTTCTCTTAAATATTTCCCTTTTACTTGTTATTTTACCATCATTATTTCTAAACACTGAAATCTTGATAGGATTATACCTAATACATTTTGTCTTAACCACATTAAGTATTCCAAACTTATTTAATAATGGAACACTGTAACCATTAACCAACAGAAAAAAAGCTTTCTTTAAATACAAATGAATAACTAATGCAAATGTTCTATAGTTTATCATCTTTGACTTTCTTGCACCTTTAGGCAAAATCTTTAAGCCATACTCTATATCATCCTTACATTCTAAGAATACACCATACAAAGTGTATCTACCATGATTATCCAATTTTTGCATTATCTTTTCTTCCGTTATTTAATTCATCATTTGCAGCTTGTTCAGTCCAATTTAATTCATTAACTAAAATACTCTTTAAAACAAACTCATATAATCTTAATGGCATAGGATATTGGTCTACAGCAGAATTAAAACACTTAGGCTTACAACCCTCTGTTGAATATCCAAATACTTTTTCTGGTTCCTCAAATATTCCACGAATATTAACATACTCTAAACATTGGTCATTCTTACTCATTATAAAATAAAGAGTACTTCCTATTAAATAAACACGAGAAGATAATTTACCAAATTTCGTATCTCTTTTGTAAGAAGCTACATTTGGATAATTAACAATAAATTCAGATTGCTTATTAATCTTACCTACATAATCAAGCGCTCTTAAATTTGGTAAGTCAATAAGTTTTGGTATTTCTACTTTTTTAACAGTACATCCCCATTCTACATTAGGACAATTACTATCAGCAGCATCTACCTCAACTAAAGGAACTACACCTAAATCTTGTAATAATTGTGGATCTATGTCTTTTCCATAGTCAGTAGCTTGGAATATCCCAGAAGCCCTATATCCATTTATCCAAAATTTTATTTGCTTAATACTTATTTTATCATCATCAGAATTACCTTGCCCTCCACGAGCAATGTTTCTAATATTGTATGCATATTGTTCGAGTGTTGCCATAATGTAAAGATATAAAAAAAAAGGGTAGTAGCTTTAAAAACCACTACCCTTTAATATGTTCTCAAAAAATTTATTAAGGTATTAAAGCAACTAATGCAGCAGCTTGTGCTGGTGTTCCATACCAATAGATTTCTTTAGAGTTTGCTCCTACAGAGTCAATGAAAGGTACAGCAGCCTCAGAGTGGAACTCTAATCTTACAGTAGTGTAAGATGCAAGAGTAATATCTCCTGCAGGAATACCTCTATCAACTAAGTCAGATGGTTGCCCTTCTGAAATAACTGTAGCAGTTGGCACGTTTACAATTGTACCTGCAGCAGAATCAGTATAAACATATCCAACAAGACCTTGTTTATCATCATCTAACTGAGTAATTGTTATTACACCTGCAACATTTGAAGCAGAAGCATAAGGAGCAGTTGCAGAAATATCTGCTTCAACTAACTTTCTTAATGCAGTAGCAACATCAGTTACACTTGTAGCACCAGCTAATACAGTATGAACATAAGATTTTCTCCATTGTTGACGAGTAGTCAAGTTTGAAGTTATAGTCAACCTAACTTGGTCGCCTACAGCCCATGTTCCTGCAATAGTTACAGTTAAGAACCCAGCAACTCCTGCAACAGCAGCAATGCTAATAGCACTTTTTAATTCACTTGCCTGTACAGGAAATTTCTCTGTAAGGTTAATAACTCCACCAGTATTAGCTGGTGTATTCGATGCTCCATTTAATAGAGCAAAGTAATTTCTTCCGATTTTTGACATTTTTTATAAATTTGAAGGTTAATACTTAATTAGCGAAAAGTCATAGGATTTCTCCTTTTATTATTATTTCTATGAAATACAACCTTTTCAGACTTTTCTGATTGTACATTTTCATTTCCTTCTTCTTTATCTTCGTCAGAATTAGAATCATCTTCTGAATCAGCTTCATTATCTAAATTAGTTGTTGCATCAGTATTAGCCTCTGCATCTTCTGATTTAATTTCAGCTTTGCCATTAGTTTCTTCTATTTCAGTAGCTTCCTCTTGTGCTTTGAACATAGCATTAACAATACCTGCTTTATCTAAACCTTTAGGGTCTATTTTAGCAAATAATGGTAATGTTTTTAATTCTTTAACAGAAAAGTCTGCTAATTGATTCTTAGTATAAGTTACATTTTCCATAACAATAAAATTACTCAATATTTTCTACTTTATTTACTTGATAATTCTGAAACTGTTCCGTATTTGCTAACATCTTATTTACAGCAATGTAAACAATATCCTCATGGGTAAAGTCTGGCATTTCTGAATCAACATTATTAGCAGGTGTAGTTTCATCATTTTTAACTTTACGAGGTTGCTTTAAATATTTCAAAGTATATGAAACAGGAACGGTGTCTGACTTAATCAGACACACGTTATTTGTTCCATTATTTTCTTCTACATAATTTGGGTTATCATCAGCACTTCTATTAAAAGGATCTTGTTCTGTTTCTGCTTCATCATCAATTTGTAAAGGAGAAATTTTTCTTGTAATATTCCCACCACAAGGGCTATTGAAATTACCAGACAAACCTAAAGTGTACATATACATCGGAATAGCATCTAAATTAATAGTAGATGTATTAGTTCCGCTTGAACTTCTAACTAAAGGCAAAAGATTCTTACGTGCTTTTTCATTAAATTCAAATTGCTCATATTGAGTCTGTACAAATTCTTCTTGACCAAGATTTATAAATTTATCTTTTTCCTCCGAAGTAAACCAAGGAGAATCAGCTTTATCTAAAAGCAAATCACAAAGAGCATGCATTTCAATAATAGTCATTTTATTTAATTTTTAGCAAACAACAATTTTTCGATTGAAGGAATTAAGTCTTGATTAGCCTTTAACCATTCTACAGAATTTTCAAAGTTCATACCCATTAATTCATTTTGGAAAGTATATCTTCCTCTATTATAAACGAATATTCCTTTTTCAACTCCTTTTCTGATTAATGATTTAATCTCTCTACTCTCATCATTCCATTCATCAAGAATTAAGGTAGGCTCTAATGCAGACTTTTCATAAAGACTTCTCTTTATTACTCCATCAGAAGAACCAGGCTTAACTGTAACTAAAAGTATTCTTGCGAAATCTTTTAAATCTTCTCCACTAAGTTTTGCTATAATAGCATCTGCTTTAGTCGATAAATCTTTTGTTTCCACAAACTTATCAGCATCTTGATTATGGTCAACAATCTTTAACGTTGGTGTAGCACCTTTTACGTAGATTGGATGTAGGCTTACCTGCATATAGGTAAGCCTATCATTCAAGTTTTCCATATTTAAATACAATGTACGTTTGATTCTTAAAACTCTATGGTTTCCATGTTCATCAACGTATGGTCTATACACACCATTAACACCGTATCCTCTTAGCGTAATTGTTCCTGTTTTTTTAGGGTTTATCAACCTTACTTCTACATTACCCGAATTAGGAGCATTAGAAGCAAGTTCTTTTACCTTAGCATTTGATAGCTTTTCCATTTCCATTTCTTTATTCTATTAAAAAGGTTATTATTAAAAATAATTAATTACGCAAATACTAACTGACCACAAGAAAGCGGGTTTCTTACGATTATACCTGATTCACATAATACTTCAACAGTAAATGCATCACGTCCGTTAGCAGCATTCATTGACTTTTGGTCAAAAGGATTTACCATACCAGCGATATACTTGATAATCATTCCTCTATCAATACCACCAGCACCTTTCACTTTTCTTTCAATGTTTGCTACACCATCAGTAACACCCATATCCAAGAATACCATTCTGAAAGATTCTTTAGGATAACCAGTTGCAGGGTCAATATCATTTCCATGTAAGTTTGGATCATCAAACAATGGATTGTGTACTAACGTCATTCTTGAACCTAAAGCATTATAAGTAGTGAAGTTCACACCTATTTCAGTTTCAGCTCCAACAGCAGCATCATATACTAAGTTACCAGAAGGATAAACTAAATCTTTCATTGCTTCGTGGAATGCAACTTTACCTGCTGTTCCTGTGAATACAAACCAATGAGCGTTTTTGTTTCCAGTATTTAATTGTAACTGAGCTAAGAAATCAGTTAAGATTTTTTCAGTTAATTGACCACCATAAGTATCGATGTTTGCAGAATCAATCTGTCTTAAAACACCATCACCTTTAACGATAGGCTTACCATCATTTCCAATTACAGTAGAGTTACCATTTGCATCCATTGTAGATACAGAATACCAAGAATCTAATTCTTTTTGGTACAAGAACTCTTCTCTCATTAACTTCTCGTCAGTAAAGAACCATAATCTTTGTCCTCCATTCTCAATCCAAGTAATATCAGTTAAAGCTGAACCTGTAATTGATTTTGACTTTCTGTTAATACCAATGTGGTTGATATACCAATCTGGGTAAACGTGGTTTTCGTAACCTCTTTCTGAACCTTCAGGGAAAGCAGAACCAACAGTATTAACAGTAACACCTGCCGCTACAGCACCACCAGCTACATCTAATTGTAACAATGGATCGTTAGTTTGTAATTTGAAAGTAAATGTGTACCCACCTGCAGAAGCAACTGGTTCACCCATTACGATAGCTTGAACACCACCTTTGAATCTAACAACATCATTTGGATTGATGTAGTTTTCTTCAAACTCAACTGTGAAAGAAGCATGCCCTAAACCTGTTCCAGCAGATGTACCAGTACAAGTAGATGGTCTGTTCAATCTTCCTAAGATTGGCCATCTAAAAGCATTTTCTCCAATTAATTCTTCTTTTGCAAATCTACTTGTTCCATCAAGGAAGTAGTTTAACGAATACTGAGGATATTGACGAATCATCGTTTTAGCTATCTCAGGATATTTTAATAAATTCGTAGTTAACGAATTTGATTCTATGGTTTCTTTACCATAAGTTCCGCTATGAAATTTCATAAGGCTTAAATTTTTTTAGTTTGTAAATAATTTATTTGCCGTTCACAAATTTCTTTGGGTTAAATCCATCACCTGAATCTGGACCTTTAAATCTTTGTGTTCGTGAAACTTCCGGATTCCCAATATCATTAAGAATCGATTCTTTCCCTTTGTTAAAGTTTTCGCTACCAATAGCCTTTATGATTACGTCTTTATTTTTCCATAACCAAGCAGACTGCGATAGACTTTCACTATCCTTTAATATATCATTCAAGTAATTACCACTTGTAATATATTTAAGGTGCCCTTTTTGAACTTTTTCAAGACTTGCATCGTCTTTCGCTATCTTCATACCAAACATTGTTTTAGTATTCTTGATATGTTCAGTTAAAAGCTTTACACTTTCTTCACGCTCTTGCTCTTGCTTTGCATTCGCTTCCTGCGTAGATTGTGTAATATGTTTTTGTTCATTTGTAATTGCTCTATCAATAGTTTTTCTAATTTTCTTAGCTTCTATACCTAATAGGTTATTATCCGTATAAGTATCTATTGCTTCTTCTATATCTTCATCAGAAAAACCTTGTTGCTTTAAATCTAATCTAACTAATTCTTCATCTTCTTTAGATTTCAAATTATTTAGCTTTGTAACTTTTTCATTTGTTACAACACCACTATTAGATAATTTTTCTTCAAGCTCTTTATTCCTTGCTTCTAATGTTTCTACAGTAGATTCTAATTCGATTAATGCTTCCTTAAACTCTTTTGGAGTCTTAGCTTCTAATCCAATTTCTTCTGCAAAAGCTTGAAATTGCTCATCATTCAAAGAACTCTTTACTTCATCATCAGATGAATTATCTTCATCTTCTGTATCATTCTCTTTATTATCGTTAGTAGCACTATCATCTATATCTTCCTCATCATCATATCCAGCCCATTCTAATCCATCACTCGAATCATCTTCTTCACCACTATTAGAACTATCATCTTCCGAATTATCATCCTCACTTTCCTCGTCATTTTTAGTAACTACATTACCCTCTGTAAATTTACTTGGGTCAAAGCTACTTCCATCATCACTACCACTATCATCACTTTCATTATTACTTTCATTTTCATTGATTGCTTCATTTTCTGGAATAACTTTTTCTTCCTCATTTGATGCATTTTCTTTATCATTTTCCATAACTTTTCTTTTAACAATTAATACAAATATATTTAATTTTCATTAACATTTCCATTTTCTTGCATTTCTTCTGCATTTGCCTGAGATAACATAACCTCATCTAACTTAGCTCTACTCTGTTCAGTTTGCATATTTTCTTTATGCTCCAGGTCCGTATTTTGTTTTTGTATCTGACCTGTAATATCCATTTCTTTAACAGTAATATCTGTTTCAGCTTTAATCTTAGCAACTTCTAATGGTATCTCCATTTGTTTAGCTGCAATCTCATTTGCTTGTTCTTGTGCTGCAACTTTTCTTTCTTCAAGATCTGCTTGCATTTGAGATATTGCTTCAAGACCATCAGTTAAAATAGATTCAACTTCAGATGAACTTTCAGAGTTTACAGCTTTAATAACTGACAATGGGTCTATAGCGCCAGTAGAAGAGAACCTTTCAATCAACATCATCATTTCTTTCTTACGCTGAACTTCTTTACCACTATTCTCAATAAAGATACCATACTCATCAAGAGCAATAGATTTATCTATTTTGAATGTTTCCATTCCGGTATCTCCAAAAATGTTAGCCATTCTACCTTCTTTACCCCAAGCAGTTTTCATTAATGCTGCCATTGATTGGAATACCTCACCAACAAGAGTATAGTGTAAGTCAAATAATGGAGCAGTAATTAATGTAGATTGCATTACATTTCTTTCAGTAACACCAACCAAATCTCCTGATTTCTGAACACCTGCACGAGAAGCACTTATTCCAGTTAACTTGTCAGCAGTTTCTTCAAGCATAACTTTTAAGTTAATCATTTGAGCAACAGATTGACTTAATGTAAAGTCAACTTGCTGGAACTGATTAAACCCATTAGTCTGCATTCCCTCAGCTTTATTATTGATAAGGATAAGACCTGTATTTTTAGCGTGATAGAAAACATCTTCTAAAGGTACGTTCTTAGGTTTTTGAGATACATCATAAACAACAGCTTTACCACCGCTTCTTGACATTGCTAATTCAATATTATACATAACTATATTAATAAGTATCTGTATATTTTTAAGTGAATCAACAATTGATAATGTATTTCCATTGAAACCATTTCTAATAATACCATGATAATCTAAAGTAGTATTAGCATAATTTTCTTCGTATCGTATTTGATTAGGCTTAACACCCCAATCAACTAACTCATGACCAATAAGTGTTGCTTGTCTAATCTCTGTAATAGGTCTTTCAACAAGTTTCTCTCCTTTCTTAGCCTTATAAGTATCTTTAACTTTTTTGTAATGTGGTACTTCTGGATTGTATGGATTTTCAGATACTTTATGTTTTAGCATCTTAATACTTCTCCACTGTAATTCTACTACCCTAACCTTTATTCCTTCTCCATCTGCATTTATATAATTATCCATTAAAGGAAAATTATTGCCAAGAGAAGACAATCCTTTGTTTTGAAGTTCCTCTAACCAATCAACTTTCTCTTTAGTTAGCTTATGGCCATGCTGGTCAATCACTTCGTTTATAGTGTACCAATTATCGACACCTGCATACTTAGAATCTTGTAATGATTCTTTATCAGTATCAATATCATAAATCATACATCGAGGATCTACTCTTTCTACATAAGGGTCGCCATCCTTAATAAAAGTTCTATAAAACTCCTTACCGGTAATTCCTAAATCATAGAACCCACGCTTAAATGTTTGTTTAAGCTTCCATCTTTGAATACAAAAAGTAATTCCAACGTGTACCATTTCCTCAACGGCATTACGGAATTTTAATTTCTTATATCTTTCTATGTCTGGTGGTACTTCTTGTCCTACTTGTTCATCAGGAATTGGCATTCCTATAGTAGCTTCGATTTCTCGTCTGATTGGTCTTAATAAAACCTCTGATGCTAACGTTATCTTTTCTTCATTCTTTTTTCGTATAGCATTTCTGTTGATAACATTTACAGAAAACTGTAATGGTTGACTTATTAACTCTCCCGCTAATAAATCTAATTTTGGCATTATTACTGGATAATTAACAAACCTTGCAGGGGAAGTCATACCATACATATCGGTAACATACTTAAACTGCTTTTGGTCGAACTCTCCTGCTGCAATCAAATAATTCTCATGGTCTTTCCTCCTTGAATCTATAAATGCAGTGTAATCTCTATTACGTATAAGTACGGCCTCAACAACACTTTTGTGCCATTCTTCCGTTTTATCCTTTTCAGGGATATTCTGTTTAGGAAAATCCATAGGTAACTAATTATTCATCTAAATCGTAATCAAAAGTAGGTTTTCTTTCTGAATTACCAAAAGAATTATTTTCTCTTTTAATAACTGTTACAATTCCTTGACTATCTCTATTAAATGACGGCAACCCATCCATCTTATCTTTATTCTCTAATTCATCTTTACTCATAATCTTTTTAGTTGCATCCATATCGTGTATTAAAGCCATTCCAAAAGACATAACTCTATCCGTATTTTTTACACCATACTCTGACAATTCAACTAATAATTTAGGGAAATAAATATCTTCCCAATGCTTTTTCACGTACTCATCAACTAATTCAGTAAGTAATTTCTTTTGAAACGACTTCATATGAATACCATATTTATTTGTTGCTTGACTCCATGGACTATCAGCTGAACGAGGTCTTTCTTTTAAGTATCTCGTCATTTTATTAGATATGAAGTATTTTAAGAAAGCATCATCATTGTACTCGACAAGTATTTGTGAATCATAAAATATAGCTAACTTCAAGCAATTCTCATAAAATAATTCTTTACTATAAGGTCTGTCAGTATAAAATGCAACAGGTAATTCTCCAATAGTATTTTGACCTACAAATCTACGATACACACACATAGAACCTAAAGACCTGCTTTTTTGGTCTGAAGCTTTCTTCTTTAATTCTTCAAGCTCATCATCTATATGGTATGGATCTACAGCAGATAAATGAGCATTAACCACACCGTCTAATGGTTGTTCAACTATTTCAAATGGATATGGTTCTTCATCTAATGTGATTGGTGTAATTAATGTTCCATTTATTCTATCCTCTGCTTCTGTTATAAATATTGGTTTACTTCCAAATATCTCTTTTCCATTCTTATCCCTCTGCCATTCCATTCTACCAGCTTGTACTCTTTGGAAATTAACATTTGTATTTATATTTGAAATCTGTTTGTTAATCTTCTCTATATCAAAAGGAGTTTTTCCAGACTTATAAAAAGCATGCTCAACTTCTAAAGGGTTTTCTTGTAGGTATGAGAAATAAGATTGTAAATCTCCCGTAGCTTTTCTACGTTCTGCTTCTGCTTTAACAAAAGCTTCTGCACCTTTGGTATCACTAATACCCGTACTCATATCAAAGAAACTACCAAATACTTTTGAAGCCTTTATGAATACTGGTTTAAGATTATATCTTTCTGCATTGTAATACATATTCATATAATCATCAGATTCTACTTCCATACTATTTGATGTACCACCAATAATAGGTGTTCCAAAAAATACATCCCCCTCTTTGAAACAGTCCTCTGAAGATTCAAGTGAACGTTTTAATTTTAAGAATTCCCCTGCTTCCTCAAATACCATATAGTTTAATGAAGTACCACGAAAAGCATTTGGCTTCTCCATTACCCTAAAATGAATCATTGACTTAGTTCCTTTCTCTACCCAAATACCATCTTCTTTCTTTTTGTAACCACTCATAAACAATTCTTCATTGTTATGAAGTATCTTGTTTCTTAGTTGAGGTGGTAACTCATTATAAGAAAGTAACATCTTTTTACGGAAATCTTGTACATAATCTTCTTTTTGAGCTCCCAAACCATTCTCTGAATGTTTATAGCAGGTCCACTCATGTAGTAATATGTTTGCATTCATAAAGGAGAATCCCTTACGCCTTGCTTTTAGAACTATAATACCATAGCCACCCTTATTATCTAATCCATCGCCATATTTTGCATGATGTATTTCCATATAGTACTCGTGATCTTGGTCACGATACAACGGAGAAATCATAGACTTTCTTCTTGCGCCTTGCGCAAGTCCATGTATTTTAGAGAAATTTAAATAGAAATAATAGTTGCCAGGAATCCATGTTCCACCCGTTGGTTTATACCCCTCGATTAATCTTCGCTTTTGTTCACGCCAAAAATCGTAGTACTCCATTGTTCCTTTTCGGAATCCTCGATAATCTTTTAAGTTTTTATCGAATATTACTGGAGAATATTTTTCGGCTTTTATCATTAATCAAGCATTTCATCTTCCTCGAAAATACTAAAATCGTCTGAACCTGTACCTGAAATCTTAGCTTCCGATTGTTCGTCTTTAAGTATTAACTCCTTAATTTTATCTCTTGATGTAGCCGCCTTTTGCATTTGCTCTTGCAACTTATTTAAATCTTCAAGATTAGTTTCAGTTGGCTCTATCTCCCTATAAACCTTTGTCATTTTAAATGCTTGTTCACACATAGCATTGTATTGGTCTATTAAAGGGTCATACTGCAATTTCTTATATTCATCTATTGCATCTAAAACTTTCTGGTGAGAAGATTTTGTGTTTTTCTTATCTCCATAAACAACATAATTTACTTTAGCAGCACGCTCATCTTCTGGCAGCCTACGATATGGCGACTTATAATCATACATACATACAATCCACCTAACCATATTGCTTCCCATGTTTTTGTCCTTATAGACATCCCACATTTTAGGCATTAAGGCTATTGAATTGTCAACAAGGAATACATTACCATCCCTGCCTACATCAATAAGTTCGTTATACATTTAGTATTTAAATTTGTTCTTACCTTTCCTGCTAACAGGATTCATTTTCTTTGCACCAGCTTTTTTAGATTTAGCTTTCTTTTCCTCTTGTTTAGCTTGCTCTGAAAAAGCAGCTCTTTGTTTAATGTTGCTCATTTCTTCTACTATAAATTAAGTTGTTAATAATTCTATCAACATACTCGTTAAATGCTTTTATTTTAGCTACTGTTTCTTTATTTAAAAAAAATTGTAGCTCTTGTAGTTGGACCAAATTTAATCTTTTTCCTTCAAACAAGAACCAATTGTCGTTACAATCTTTATAAATGGTAACTCCATTTAAGTTTATCATATCATCTGCTAACCTATAAATCATAATGTTTCTTTTTCGTTTTTAATATACTTCGGATTAAAATAGTATTCGTTAGCATCTTTCCTACCAGCGAGTATATCCGAATTAATTAACTCACTCATAGCATTGTATATTGACTTATTCTCTTTAAATCCACAATAATCTTTAGCATCTTTTACATCAAAGTAAAGTATTCCGTTTTCCTTAAAAGCTCTCGTACGTATGTATTTATAAACCTTTAAAGAAGTCTTACTAAGTTCTGAAATATTATTGAATATTCCTATAGGAATTAATACTTCAGATTTATCAAATGGATTAGTATTATGTTCTTTATGGTATTTCATAATACAAATATACAATTATTTGTGTACTTTTAGTACACTTACCAATAATATTTAGTATTTTTACGATATGGAAAAGGAAAGGAAGTACCCAATTGGCTATAAGCCAATAGTTTGTTTAATAAAATGTACATTCAAATATTACGATAAAAAGTACCATAATAAACTAATTAATAAATCTACATTCAGAGGTTACGAGAAATTCATTAAAATAGTAGATGTTCCAGAGCTTGTTGTAATATTAGATGATAACAATAAATTTCCTTCTCAAAAAATAAACCTATCTAACATGAAAAGAATTGTCAGTAGGTATAAAGTACCTTATGATGAAAATAAGCATAATGGCGGTATAAGAGATATTGAAGTACTCCATAAACTCGGTAGAGTTAATTATGAATTTGACGAATTTAAACACTAAACAAATGAAAAATCCTTATAAAGTATTAGGGGTAGATGTATCTGCCACTATAAAAGAAATTAAAAAGGCATTTAGAAGAATGTCTATGAAAACCCACCCAGATAAAGGTGGTAGCAATGAAGAATTTCAAGAAGTTAAAAAGGCTTATGAAATTTTAGCTACACCAAAGAAAAGACAACAGTACGATGAAACTGGTACCGTTGAAGATGATACCGAAGTTAATCAGCATATCAATTCTGAAATAGCTTCTGTATTCTTTGCTACAATAAGTAAATACAATAATAAAATCAAACATCTTGACATCATTAGTGAAATGATTAGAGTATTTGAAACTGGCATTGAATCAGCACATAAAATTCAAGCTGAACTTAAAGTTGAAATTACTAAGTATGAAGAAATCGAAAAAAGAATTACTAATTCAAGTGGGGAAGAAAATATCTTTAAACAATTCACTACTGCAGAAATTAGTAAAATAAATCAATCAATAGATAATAACAACAAAACTATTGAACGATTAGAATTAGCTAAAACAATTATTGAAACCTACAAATGCGAATATGAAATCGAAGAAGTTAATGAATCATCATTTGGAAGATTTTATCACACCGAACAAAATTCTGCACTTCAAGAATATTTAAGAAGAAGTAGAGAACGCTCAGCATTTGATATTAAATAAATAGACATGACAAAGAAATTAAACGACAAATCAAAATCTTCACTTGATAATAATTTAGATCCTCGATCTATGGGTTCTATGACAAGAAAGATTCTAAAGAAGAATAATATAGAAAGCCCAGCAATTACTGCAAAGCAATCTATAGAAATTAAAAAAGGTTTTTGGCTTTTCCCTGACAAGCCTCTTACTAATAAAAAAGACATAGAAGCATTTATTAAACAAAAACGTAAAAAATTTAAATTAGATTAATATGGAAGATTTAGTATCAGTAAAACCGATTTACCCAGTTATTCGTTCAGAACGAAAAGAAAACAAATTAGAATTACAAACATTCCTCAGAAAGAAGCATAGAGGGAAATGGTATTTATGGGAGTTTGTCCGTAATGCTTATGTTCCTAATGGAGTAACAGATTATTCATCTGCAATATCTTCATTCAATAGAGATATTTATTTAGCCATGCTATTTGGTAAAGTTGATACCAAAGCTGCCTATATGGATGGAACAAAAGTTTTCAAACTTGATGAGGACCAACAAGACGAAATAGTAAGAATGAAACCAATATTTTAATTATGGATAAATCTAAATATAAGGTTCCTATATATTCTGGAAAGATAGAGTTTATATTTTTTTCTGAAGATGAAACAAAAGATATTAAAAAAATATATCATGTTTATGAAATTGAAAATTATGATGCAGTTACACTATCTTACGAATCAAAAACAAAATGGTGTATATTATTTAACAAAGACAGATTAACTCCTGGCATAATAGCTCACGAAGCAAAACACATGTTAAATTATATTTTCCATTATAATGGACTTAAATTAGATTTAGATAATGATGAAGCTGAATGTTATTTTTTAACTTGGTTAGTAAATAGAATACATGAATCAGCAAGAAAATTCAATTTAACAATCAAATAAATAATTATGAACAAACTAATACAAGAAGTAATCGAATGGGGAAAAAGTAAGAACCTCATCAAAAAAGAAAACTCTTACAAGCAATTCTGTAAAGTAGTTGAAGAAGTAGCAGAAGTTGGTACAGCTTTAAATAATAAAGATGAAGCTGAACTTATCGATGCAATTGGAGATAGCACAGTAACTCTAATACTACTTGCAGCTCAAAATGGTTTAGACTTTGAACAATGTTTGCAATCAGCTTACAATGTAATTAAAGACAGAACCGGTAAAACAGAAAATGGTGTATTTATTAAAGATTAACCATGGGAAGATTAGTAATAAAAAAAGAAGCATTTATCAATTCAAACGGAGATACAGAAATGCACTTCGAAAAAAATGGTAAATTCTTTAGATTAGCAGTTAGCTACGGCAGTAGAGATAGACTTATTAAAGAAGCTGAAAATTATCAAATAACCAATTAAAATTTATACAAAATTTAACTATGGGAAGATTAACGCAAATGCTTGATTACATTAATAGAGAGCCTAATAAATTTAGTAAAGAATTTGTTATAACTAATTACACAAAGCTCTCTGTCAATGATCATCAAAAAGAAATCAGAAAAAAATATCGCAAACAACTTAATATAGAAGAAAATCAATATAATCAAATAACCATCAAATAAAGAAAAAGCCCTCACCTAATAAGTGGGGGCTTTCTTGTTGCGGAGATAGGACTCGAACCTACAACCTTTTGGGTATGAACCAAACGAGCTACCAGTTGCTCTACTCCACGATATATCCTACATTGGCCGCAAACTCTTCCTGTCGCTTAGTTACCGGATTTCTTCCTGGTACCACCAATCTACCTCTATTCTGCTTCTCAGCTTCTAAGGTTTCCTTTATCGGAGCAAACGTACTTGAACATCTTTTACAATCTCCAGCTATAGCATTTAACTCCAAATTGTACATCGCATTCCAATCTACATTATATTGTAGATGATCAACCAATCCACCAATACTATCCCTCTCATATACTAACGTGTCAATCTCTACTACAGAAGAATCCCTCTCGATAGTTATACCACCAAAGACCCCTATAGCCAAAATCAAACATCCTAATATGAAGTTATAGTTTTTCATCACAGCAAATATACAATTATTTATTATCCTCAGTAAACTTTCTTAAATATTCTAACTCATCTTCACATAAAACCATCTTAGCCATATGATAATGCCAAAACAATACATCATCGTGAATAGTCATATTCTGATATACATAACTACGCTTCCTATACACTTCCTCTCCAAAAAACTTCTTAGCTACCTCAAATCCATTATTCCTCATTTCAAAAAATATAGCACGAGGATATACCTTCATCTTATTTATGAAACTCTCACGATACTTAGTCAATTCTTCTTTACTCATTTTCCTTTTCTTTTTGTAAATTATAACAAAACTCATTGAACTCTTCAAATACCCCAATAGTCATTAAATTGTTTATATCAACCGAAATAACCTCATCCTTTAATTCAGTATAAGATATACCCCTATCATCCAGCCAATTCTTAATCTTATTAGGCCTTTTATTAATATTTAAAGAATACTCAGAGTTGTAATTCTCTACAGCTGGTAAAATAGCTAAATAAGTTTTTAACGATATAGATCCATTCATTAAAAATGTAGAAAGAAATTCTACACCACTCATTTCCTCTGCACCACTCTTTACATAATTAGCTTGCTTATCCCTACAAATCTTTATTAAATCTTCAGTAGTAGATTTAAACTTATCAAAAAAAGATTCGCTAACAAATTTACTTAACTCCACTTCATTTATTTTTTTTCTTTTCATAACCTTTACTTTTTCTTTAACATTATATAAAATACCCCATGGCCCAACCTACAAAATAAAATACCCCCCCCTACAGTCTTTACTGATACGTACTACTATTCAACAAGTACCCCCAGTATTCAACGTTTCAATTAAAACTTATTCTATTTTTATACTTAAAAGACAAGAGGGAGAGGACTATATACTTTTACTCCCCGTACCTTTATCAAAAAGGAAACTACTCCCCCTATAAAAGTATTCAAATAGTATATTAAAACACAAATCCTAACCCTTTTCAACCTACTTTCAAGTAATTAACACATTAAATACCTTGAAAGTACAAGCAAGTGAGGACACTCAACGACCTTTGTTACTATGTGTATGTTGTTGTGAGTGTTTTGTAGGAAAGCTTGTTGTGTTGTGTGTATGTTGGGAACGTATCAGTCGTGTGCGTCTGGGTTTATATGTACTGTACGTACTGTAAAGTTAGTCGATATTTTTGACATATCCTAATTATTATGTTAAATAGGATTGTAAATAGTTGGTATTGAGGTTAGTATTATACGACATTAAACGACTACATTCGGATAAGATATGGATAGCGAAAGTTCTTTTTGTCTTTTTGATAGTTCGGTTAACGGGACTATCATAAACAGCTACACAGTTACGCAAACATACTAATCTTCTAAGTATAAATAGATATGAAGATTAAGAGTTTATTTATCCTCTAATCGGGCTTGTTAGATAGAGGCGTTAATAATCACAGTTACAACTGAAAGTAGAATGTATGAAAGACATACACAGCTCTGTAATGAATAGCGTAAAGGTTTTTATCATCTATAAAGTTTTGTCAGCTTTATAGATACTACTTATTAACGCAAATGCTTAGACGATGAGAGCTCGAACAACTAAGGAGATATTAGCATCTCACTATTGATTGCTAACGTATGACCTGAATAAGTGTCAATAAACTGTTCTATTAAAATAACTAAAGAGTCCTTAGTGGCTCTTTAGTATTAATCAATCTTATTTAATTATGTATAATCAGACAGACGATACAAGAGGTATCAAAACAGTAGCTACAATAGTAGTTGTAGCATTCTTTATTCTTGCAATTATGAACATTTATGAAATAATGTTATGAGCAGAGCAAGAATAAAAGTACAGCCAATCAAAGTTTATTCAACTGATTGTAAAGCAACAGGAATAGTTGCTAAGTATCAATTCGAGGAAGAACAAAAGCAGTTCAGACAAGAGAGAATACAAGCAAAGCAGAAGAACTGGGATAACTTGAAAGCATTTATGCAACAAGAATTTACAAGATTGGAAAAGGGAAAGGCAGTTAGAGTATAACTGAACAGAGCAATAAGGGTTTGTCCTTTGTTGCTCTTTAGTATTAATTAAAACTAACTTATTATGACTATTGCTGAAAATAACTTCGTCTTTATGCTTGGTAGCTTTAAAGAGAAATATACAACTCCATCATTTAATATTGAAGTTGGAGATAATAACTATAATATTGATGAATATGAACTAAGATGGATTATGATGCAGGTATCTAAAGGTGTACTTGATGCTAAGACATTAAATATAACTTGCAATAATTGCAATAATGTATTAGAGCTTAGAGAAGATGGATTTATAGATAATGATTGCAATGATAATTGTAAAGGTAATCTATCTACATCAGTTAAAATAACATTTGAAATGTTAAAAAAATCATAGACCATTCGGGATTTATGATAAGTAACTAAAGGGCTTTGTGGCTCTTTAGTATTAATTTAAAATATAAAACTATGTATGAAAATGATATTGAACACTTAATTGAATTTGCTGAAAATCTTGCAAACCTTTTAAATCGTAAGGTTGCTCATAGTATAGAAAAGGGATTTGCTATTTATGGTAATATTTTATTGATTGCACCTTTAGGTGGTGGAGACAATGTACGTGAGGCTACAATTAGTCAAGGTACCAAAGAAGAGTTTTTAGATAGGAATGTAATTGAATTAGATAAGAAAGAGCTTAGTCATAAAATTGATTTGTTCTTTTATGGTGGTGTTAACATTGTAAGTAAAGATGGAACTGAATCTACATTTATTTCTATTGAACAAAATAAAGATGATAATTTCTTTGCTAAACATTCAGTAAATAAATACTAAATAATTAACTAAAGGGCTTTGTGGCTCTTTAGTATTTACTTGGGTTAGTTTTTGTTCATCTATTCTTTTGAGAATTACCCTTATCTGAAAATGAATAGTAGCATATCTTAAAGAGTTTCGCATTGAACCATTGGTTCTTTGTGGCTCTTTGATATTAATTATTTATAAACTAAAATTTTATTAAGATGAATTTAGAAAATTTATTTGCAGGTGCATCAATGCTTGAAAATACGTCAGATGCAGTTAAAGTAACAATGAAAAGTGGTCTTGCTACATTATCAAGTGTAACAGCTCATACGTCTAAGAAAGGTAATGCTTGTGCTAAACTTGTATTTAGAACATTACTTGCACCAGACGATGAAACACAAGGACACGAGGAATACATTTCATTATCAGAGGGTGCAAGATTTGCAAGAGTATTTGGTAAGCTTGTATATCTTGTTAAACACAGCAAGAATCAAGAGGCTATCAACGCATTCTTAGCATTACCAAACCCTGTTACAGTATTAAAGAATGAGCAAGGACAACCATTAGTATTTACTACTAACGATGAGTTAGAGGGAATCAGAAATTCATTCGGAGAAGATGTAACATTTATTTGGAATGATGATAGCGAAAACAAAGAACGTACAGCTATCAAATTCAACAATCCTGAAGAATACATTCAGCAATTAATTAATGTATTTGGTAAGTTCGTTGGAGATAAGTACAAGTTAGACGTTAAGCAAGATGCAGAAAGAGGATTTCAGCGTTTAGTATCTATTAGCGCACCAAAGCTATAATTAGCAGATTAATACTATTAAATACGGGTATCTACATTAGATACTCGTATTTTTTTACAACTATACTTTTATTTGCGAAGCAGTTTCTTTTTAATAAAGATACGCTTTCATAAAAGTTAGTTACCCTAAGTGAAACACTGAATTATTAATTTAAAGAATAAATCTATGATTTTATTGAGTATTTTAATTACACTTGGCTTATTATCTCTATTGTGGTTAAGGATATGGTATATCTATGATATTACCAATGAATGGAACACAAAGCTAAGCTTCTGGTGTGAAGAAAAGTTTGGAGATTGGGATTTAGGCTACTATTATTTCGATTTATACTGTTTGAAACACTGGAAATACTGGTTTAGGCTAAGAATTTGGAGTGTAAAACAGATGATCACGATTGAGGATATCTATGATGAAATAAACAACATGGATTATCGTAAATCATTAAAGAAAGTTAAATAGCAATTATTATTTACATAATATGTAAGTTGTAATGCTTTGTATTTAATCAAAAAACACTAAGGAAAATGGCAGAATTAAGACAATTATTAAAAGAAAATGGTATTGTAACGATGGAAAAACTATCGAAAACAGCACCAAAAACATCAATTGGTAGGGAATTAATCTCTAATTTGATGTATAGATTACAAAGGAGAGGTAATCTATTGATTGAAACGGAAGGACATCATATTAAGAAAGTACAGATAAGTTTATCGAGTAATTTCTTTGCACCAGGAGAGAAGAACTTTAAGGTAATGGTGAAGCCATTTGTTAGAGGGAAATACCTGATGTTTAATTGGGAAGGAGTAATTATTAGAGCTTCAGATATATTTGGAGATAGTATTAATGTGGTTAAACTTTAAGGTATGGGATATGATATTAATTTAATACATCCAGATACACCATCTAATGATATTGGAAGTATAACTTATAATATTTCTCCAATGTATTGCAAGGCGTTTAATGGTAATTGGAAAGACATTGTAAATTACAAATTATGTAAGGATGCTCAACCATTAATCAATAAAGCAATAGATAATATGGAAGCTAATCCTGAAGATTATAAGAAGCTTGAACCAGAAAATAAATGGGGAACTTATGAACAAGCTCTTTCTTTCTTAAAGGAATTAGAAGATGAATGTAAGGATTATCCAAATATGAGGATAAATATTTTTTAATCTGCGTAACGAAAGTTACAGTTGTTATCAATACAAAAAATGGTATTTACATTAACAACAACAAAGAGTATCAAGGGAAACTTTGATGCTCTTTAATATTAACTAATATAAAAACTATGAGAAATAATAAGATTATTATGACATTAATTGTCTTTACGATGTTAACTATTACATCATGCAGTAAAGATAAGATGTACACTTGTACGTGTACATTCACATTCAACAATCCATCACAATTCAACAATCCATCACCAACAGTACAAACTATGTATTATGGTTCAAGCAAATCAGAAGCACAAAAAGCTTACAATGCTAACCATGGGAACAATGGTACATCAACTGGAGATTGCATTATAAGTGAAGATTAAATTTAAGGAGCTTCAATGCTCCTTGAATTTTAAAACTATATTATTATGAAAAAATTATTGGGAGTATTAATGTTAATTGCTGTTGTATTTAGTTCATCAGCACAAGAATCAACAAATTACCTAAAATTAAAAGGTAAAATATTAAATGAGCATAAAGCTTCAGTACAAGTATTTGAATACAATATTGATACTGAACAATGGGCTGAGATTATAAATAAAGATAATCGAAGCTCATATTCTATGAAGTTAAGCACAAAGAAAAACTACAAGATATACTTTCAAAGTGATAAAGGATATTCAAAAGTTATGGAAATTATATCAGGATCTCCTGGAATGTGGATTGAAAGAATTGATATTGATTTTAATAGAACAGATTCTACATATCTAACATTAGAACAAGAAAATAAAAATAAACCCTACAAGTTTATAGCTCAAAAGAATTGTAGCTATACGGATATAGCTATTAATAATTGATGCCATTTATCCGATATTAAAGAGCTTTACGGCTCTTTAGTATTAATTTAAACTAAACTAAAATGAGTAAAGAGATAGAAGATACATTTAAAGAATGGTTAAAAGAAAAACCAATGGCTAAAATTTTAGTTACTGAAAATGCTCAAATGGGGTATATTTTAGAGTTTGCAGAATATTATAGTAAACAAAAAATAGAGCAACTTGAAATAGAAAACACTAAGTTAAAAGAACAAGTAAAGGAGTTGAAAGGTGATAGTGATTTAGCCTATAATCTTTTAAATGAAGAAATGCGAAAAAAGATGTTCCCTAATGGAAGGAAAAAATTTAGCTTGTAATTAACCAAATAAACAAACAACTAAACTAAACTAAAATGAGTAAACTAAATTTTGAGGATTGGAAAAAAGAATGTAAACGTATAATTTACGAAACAACAAATGAAGCTGAAAATGGTATAGCTAAGTTTAATATTGAATGTGTTGATGAATGGGATTGGCTGTTTGAAAATGGACTTTCACCAAAGGATGCAATACAAGAAGCTTACGATAATACTGAAGAATAATAAACTAAACTAAATTTGAAATGAGTATAAAAAAAATAATAAGATGCCATATTACGGAGGATTTAAAAGAAAATTTGAAATAGGAACACACAATTTAAAGTGGGATTTAAAAGGTTGGAAAGATTATACAATATTTACATTATGGTGTATAGGATTTATATTAGCAATAATATTTATAATTACAGAATTAAGTAATTAAATCTAACAACCGTATAAACACAACTAAACTAAAATGATTAACCAAATAAACAAACAATGAAAGCAGAAGAAAGAAAACCGAGATGTCATAATTGTATTTTTGGAGGTAAACAGTTTAAATTAGATAAACTAACTCATTTACATTGTAACGGTTTGTTTTACCAAAGAAAACATGAATTAGGTATTTTTGTGCATCCTTACGATACACTAAGAGTATTTAACGACACTTGTAAAGACCATCAATTTAAACAACAAATAAACAAACAATGAAGGCAAACGAATTAATTAATAAACAACTAAACTAAAAGAGATGAAATTAATATCAATGGTAGATTATGTGTTAGAGCAGGAAGTAAAACTTTATGAAGATGAAACAGGCTTTCTAAATGATAGGCTTGTAAATATATTTAGATACGCCAACTTTCTAAAACAACCTTTAGAATTAGGAATGTTTATTGCTTGTGATAAAGATGGGAATGTTTTGGAAGACCCAGAGTTAACAATGTTACAAGGGGATGGAGAAACTTACTATTCAGCATCTGATGAAGAATTTAAGCAATATTGGGAAGCAGAAGAAAGAGTTTTGTTTGATGGGTTTCAAATTTCGGACATATTCGACAATAATAATATTGGTATACATAGTTGTTCATTATCGTTTTCAACCAAAAACTTCAAAGCTAAGTTTGAAAATAAAACAATAAAAGAATTAATCCATTACGATATAACCCTAACAGAATCGGCAATAAATAAAATAACCAACCGAAAGGTATAAAACAATAGAGGAATGGCAAAACTAAGCACAATGAGAGGTTATTATTTTTGGGGAAAAAATAAAGGACTAAATCAAAAAGAGATGCAACAATTATTAAAAGATTGCGAAAAAGATTTGAATATTGATTTAAGAATTAATGAAGTTTTTTATTCTAATAATGAAAAGAAAGTTGAAAGACAAAAAAAGAACTTTAATAAGTTTTGTCAATGGTATTCAAGTAAATTTAACCAACAGTAAAAACAAATAACATTATAAATGATACCAGGTTTTGAAGATTACACTGTAGATTTAAAAAGGGAAGATATTAAAATAGCTCACGCTATAGCTAAAGGCTTAAAGAAAAGAATAGGAAAAGATAATGCTATTAAAAATTATCAAATTTCTAAAGCAATGAAAGATTGGAATGGAGAGAAATTAAGCTCAGCCAAAATCAGAAAAATAATACAATATATACGATCAAAACATTTATGTTTAAGATTGTGTGCTTCATCTAAAGGATATTATATAGCTGAAACAAATGAAGAATGGGAAGAATATAAGAAAGGGTTTAAAAGTAGATTGAGTTCAATGATATTCACTTATGAATCCATGATGAAGGAATAAAGGGGCTTTGTGCCTCTTTGTTTATTAATCAACAATTTATATATGAAGTATTTAAAAATTAAAAATTTAGGTAAAATAGAGCCACAAGCTCTTACGTTAATGGGTGCATCTACAAAAGTAGGAGATAACACTAAGATTGGAATGTTTGGTAGTGGTAATAAATATGCTTTATCTTATTTCATTAGAAATAATATTGATGTTAAAATATTTTCAGGAGAAGAAGAAATAAAAATATCTACGAAAAGAGAGATATTTAGGGATGAAGAATTTGATATTATTTACATTAATGATGAAAAAACTTCATTAACAACAAAAATGGGTAAAGATTGGATTTTATGGCAAGCAATTAGAGAAATATATTGTAATGCAATAGATGAAGGTGGAACATCAATAGAAATTGTTGAAGAAATTTCTCCTTATGAATTAGAAACTCATATTTATATTCAGGGAACTTTTGAGGTATTAGAATTTATGGAAAATTTTGATAAATACTTCACGTTAAATAGGACTCCATTAGCAACAACTGAACAAGGTGATATTTATGCAAAAGTTAGTCAAGAAGTAAATTTATTTAGAAAAGGTATTAAATGTTCAAATGATAATGATAGTTCTGTTTTCGATTATGATTTTAAAGAAGCACATATAAACGAATCAAGAGTTTTATCTTATAATTGGGAAGGGCCAGAAAGATTTTGGAAAATATTTACATTATTAGAAGATATTAATATAATTGACAATATATTTCAAGGAATGCAGAATAAAGGTAATTTTGAATCAATAACTAATGGTTCTGCATCATTATATATGATGAATGTATCAGAAGTATTTATGAGACATTTAAAAACTTTATACTTAGCACCATTAGAATTGGGAGGACTATGTTCTGATGAAGAAAAAGAATCATATACGTTTATTCCAAGTAGAGTTTATGAAACATTAGAAAAACATCTTGATCCAGATAAAATAGCTACACCATTCAGAAGTAAAACTAAAGGTTCTTTCTTTAAAAAACATGAAATGACACCAATGGAAGAGGCTATAATGAAAAGAGCTATGGAATTTTTTAAAGAATGTAAGTACGAGATTAATTATGAAATTAAAGTAGTTTCATTTTCATCTAAACATATTTTAGGTTCTACAGGAGATAATACTATTTATGTTTCAAATTTAGCTATTGAAAAAGGAGTTCATGATTTATGTAATACTATTATTGAAGAACAAATTCATTTAAAATATAATGTTATGGATGAATCAAGAGAATTTCAAACAGCAGCTATTAATGAAATGTTAACAATAATGAAAAAAGCATACGCATTTGCAATGTAGAATAATTAAGGAGCTTAACGGCTCCTTAGTTATTAATTAAAATAAATTATATGGTATCATTCAAATTATTAGAAACATTCTTAAACGATGTCAATATCAATATGACAATTACAAAGAATGAAAATGGATTAACAGTATCAATACTTCCTCAACCAAAATGTAAAGATGAAGCAAAAAAAGGTATAGTTCCAATACTACTTAAAGGTACAGCTGAAGAATTAGATAAAGAATTTCATGTTTTAATTCAAAAACCATTTGAGAAAATATCTGGAATTACAGCTAATATCACAAACTTTGAAGAAAGTGCTGATAAATTAGCTAAAGAAAGTAAAGCTGCAGAAGCATTAAAAGAACAAACTAAAAAAGATAAAGAAAAAGCAGAGAAGTTAGTAGTTAAAGCTAAAGAGTATTTAGAAAAGAAAGAATACGATAAAGCTATGTTTCAAGTAAATGAAGCCCTTAAATTAGCCGACAAATTAGCTTCTGCTATTCATTTAAAAGATGAAATAGATGCTGAAAAGAAAAAGAATGCACAGGTAGATATTTTTTCAGTAATTGAGGTGGAAGATGAAATGGAAGGTTCAGTAGAGTATGAAGAACAAACTCCTGCTGATGAAATTAAACCTATGAGTCCTGATTTATCTTTTGATGAACCTAATAGTTCACCAGAGATTAAGGCTTCTGGATTTACAAGTGATGAAGAAGAAGCAATGATGATGCAAGAGTTTGAAGAACAAGAATACGCACGTAGAGAATATGAATCTCAACAAAGAAATCAAGAAACAATAAATTTTGGATAATGGCAGAATCGATAAAATTAGTAAGAGAATTTAAACATGGAGATATTATTTTAGATGATCCAGGAGAATCAATGACAAAGGAACAAGTATTAGATTTTTATTCTAATCAATTTCCAGAGTTAACAAATGCTCATATAACTGGACCTACAGTAATAGAAGATAAATTACAATTTGTATTTTCTACTTCGGTAGGAACTAAAGGATGATATTTAGAGGGGCTTTATGCCTCTCTGAATTTTAAACTTAAAGATATGAACAAGCAAGACTTATTACACATTAAAGATTTAGCTACTTATGACGATTTAGCAGAAGATGAAAAATTAGAACGTATAGTTGAATTTGTTAATGACAAGCTTAAACCAAAAGATAAACCTAAAACAGTATGGTTATCAATACTTGATTATACAACAGATATGGTTTTAATTAAAGAAGTTTCATCTGAAATTATCAATATGGATGAATATGTTGATAATATGTTTAGACATTCAGATTATTATTATTTATGTTCAGACAAGCCATTAATAATGTATAATGATGAGCCACTACATGAACTTATTGAAAATCTTAGATTAGATATTGAAGCTGGAAACTTTGATTTAGATAATGATTGCGTAGATAAAGAATCTTATGAAAGAATTTTAAAATTATAACGTATGATGCTATAAAATCGTTTTAATGTTTTTTTAATAATGTTATAACCTTTTACTGTGCTAAGTAGCGTAGGGTACTGACGAAGGACGGCAGCTGTATATAAAAGCAAACTCCAGCCTATTCGGGTTGAACTCCTGAACAGTAATTGGCTTATAACGAACTAAAATAAATAACGTATGAAAAAAGAAATAGAAAAAGCAATTAGAGAGACATTAGTTGTGGATAACAAACAAAGCATTCACATAGCAGTAGAAAAAATATGGAATTTATTTAATGTTAGCAACTGTTCTTGTATAAGTAGAGATACTTTAACTCCAGAAGCAAAAAAAATGTTTGACGACATTGATAAAGCATTAGAAAGAAAAAAATAGTTGCTAACGGTTTGGCTATGTGCTGAACGTAGTGCAACGAAGTTTTGCATATAGGTAGTGTTATATGCTTTTATATTAATAACTAAAAACAATAAGATGAATAAACATTTAGAAGAACTTAGAAAAATTGATAGTGATGTATTTACAAATATGGGTAAAACCTCACAAAAAACTATTGATATAGTGCAAGAAACTATTGAGCAACTTGATAGAGATTATGAAGAAGAACCAATACAAAGAGATGAATTAGGAGCGATAAACTATGAGATAGACATACTATTAGAAGTTTGGAGTAAAGAACTTGAATACGATATTGAAATACTAAAGCGAGTTGATAAGATTATTGCTGAATGGTATAAAGATGTAGAATTTGTAAATGTAGCACTTGGAATACCAAAGCACAAAGGCTAATTGCATATAACACGTTTATATGAAACGTAAACAAAAAAAACAACAAACAAAGAAAAAAAAGTATCTTTTATGTTTTATATAAACATGTTATCGCCCGTTTCAATGGGCGAAAAAGAACTTTTTTTCTCTTTGTTAAAAAAAATAGAAAAATGAACGCAGACCAATATTTTGATTTCTTATGCAAGAAACAACCAAAAAAACAATCAAAAATAAAAACTCTAAAAGAAAGAGAACACAATTCGATAGCTTCAATAATAATCGAATCTGCAAAAACAAACGTATCACAAGGAATAGAAAAAAATCATTCAAGAATGTTGCCTTTACCAATTTTTATAGAACCAATAATCTAAAAGAACTTACCAACTTAGAATATCAGTTTATATTAAAAAAAGGATTATTTAGTGAAAACCAAACTCCAGAACAAGTAATTAAAGAAATATATCCATACATAAAAAATGATGTATCTATATTCTTGCATACAAAAAACTTTACAGAAGAAACAAAACCAATAGAGTTTTTAAGTTGGATGATAAATTCATTTAATGAAGTTTGTGAAGATAATTGGGATATATTATATGAAGACGAAAAATATGATCTTGAAATATTTTATGATTATGACTGCCCCGATAGTGGTTATTCAGCAGAATTAAAGTTCCTCGAAACTATTGAAGAAAAAGATTTAAATTGTTTTGGTTTGCTTATAGATTTGTTTGGTTTGTTCCATGCTAAACTTAGTATTCCTTTTTACTTTAATTGTTCTGACCATGAAAACGCTTTACAGTGTGCAAAAGATGATTTTGAGGAATTAAAAGAAAATGGAGACAAAGATGATATATGTGGTTATCAAGAAAATATTGATTGCTACACTTCTGGAACTTATTACGTTTATGGAGAATATATCAAAAATTCAAAAACAACATTAATACAACTAAAATCTAAAGTAAAATCATTTAAGCCAAAAACAGAATTAGAGAATAGTGTTTTTAATTTATTAGAGAAAGGATTAAACTTACTTGATTATAAATGTAGCTTTTTTGACTTTATTCACACTACAAATAAAGAATTAGAAGATTCTTATGCTGTATATCCTTTTCAATATATGATGTTTGGATGGGATTATGATGAAGATTGTGGTAATAGAGTATCTTGGTTTTTAAATCAAGACATACAATCCTATTGGAATGAAGGTGGAACACTACCGTTTAGACAGAAAATTATAAACAATGAAAATGTTAAAATATCTCAATTTCCAATTCACTATATGGATGTACTTAATAGTGTTTTTGAAATAGAAAAAATAGTTAGGAGGCTTTGAGCCTCTTTACTATTAATTTAAAACTTAAATATATGTTTGGAAATGCAAATGGTATTAGTACACATACTGGAGTAATGAAAAGAACTTATGACATTGGAGAATGTTGTGTCTACGGTACAGTTAAAGTTCATTATGAAGATAATGAAAGAATTGTAGTTAGGTTTTATGATTATAAAACAGAAAATGTTAAAGAATCGGCTATATTTAGTTTTGTAGATAAGTTTAAGCTACAAATGTATTTAGAGGACAATATGACCTCTTATTACGCAGATAAGATTATGAATGATTTTTATGTTTAAATATGGAATTACAAGATAATTTAATACCTAAAGTAGCACTTATAGCTTACGAGCAAAAAAACAGTAATTATTATTTAGAATCAAGAAGAATAAAAAAGGGTGTATCTGGTTTTGAAATGTTAGAAGGAACTCCTTTAACAAAAAAAGCTATTGCTGAAATATTAGATAAGATAGATCCTATAAAATTAGAAAGAATTTATTGTGACGGATTTCTTCCAGAAAACTTATTAGCATACAATAATGATGATGCAGTACCAACTATTATATGGTATATTAAATCGGGTTGGCATAATCTATCTTTTATTAAAAAATTAAACATTAATGATGGGCTAATGCATCTACCTACATTAATCTTTAAACTTCAAAGGGATGAACTATCTGTTTACGCAATAAAAACAAAAAAGCCTAAACTAAATAGTAAGCTATATCATGCACCTATGCACAATATTTATAGCAATGGAAATGTTTGTATGGGTAACGCTAAAATATTCAGTTCAAATGAAGTTAGTGAAATGATGAAAAATTGGGAAAAAGCTTTTTTCCAATCTAAGTTTAGTCATTTACAAGCACAAGGAAGCCCAGTAAAAGGAAATTTAAACACATTTATTAAAGACCAAATTAATAACAATAAAATATTTGATAATAATGTTTTAAAACCATTTGGTAAAAAATTAGAGGATTTATTATGAATATACATTATGCACCAGCATATTTTATGGAACCACTACACCCTATTACCGTTATGGTAATAGGTGTAGGTGGTAATGGAACACAAGTCTTAACAGACTTAGCAAAAATAAATAGTAGTCTATTAGCTTTAGGGCATCCCGGACTGTTTGTTCAAGCAGTAGATGATGATATTGTAGAGCAACCAAATATCGGAAGACAAAAGTTCTCTGAAGCTGATTTAGGCACTTATAAAGCATCAGCATTAATTACTCGATTAAATAGATTTTATGGAACTAATTGGGTATCAATACCAGAGAAATTTAAAAGGAGAGTAGGACTAATCAATGTAAACATTGTTATTACGTGTGTTGACAATGTTAAAACAAGAAAAGAAGTTCAAGATGCATTTATTTCAGCAAAAAGAACTCAACCATATCAAATACCTTATTATTGGTTAGATTTTGGTAATGGTAAAGATTTTGGTCAATTCATATTAGGTTCTACAGAAATAGAGCAGCCAAATGGTAAACACGAAACAATATCTAAATTAAAAAATGTTATTGATTTATTTCCAAATATGGAAGAAAATGAAGAACTTAACAGCCCAAGTTGTAGCACATACGAAGCTCTCCAAAAACAAGACTTATTTATTAACTCAATACTTGTAACATCAGGCATGAGTTTAATTTGGAGGCTTCTTAAAGATTTTGTAATCACTCATCATGGTGGTTATATAAATACAGAAACTTGCACAACAAGGCCTATGAAAATTTAAATTATGGTGTATTCAATAATAGTACTTGAAAGAGAAAAGAATAACTTATCTTTAGAATTAGAAAGAATCGAAAAAATAACCAATTCCAGACAATTTAAAGGGTGTTTTAATGAAAACAATAATAATGCTATTATTAGTTTAAAAGCTAAAATAAGAGATTTAGAATATCATATATCATTATTCTATGAAGCTCATTCTGATGTAGAGTAAAATAAAGGGCAACAAGCTTCGTGCTTTGTTGCTCTTTGTTAATTAAAAATAAATTTATGTACGAAGTATTACAATTCTTATTTCAGGATTTTTGGCATTGGCTCGGAGGTTCTGTTTATTTAGCTATGATGATTGGAGCAATATCATCTTTTAACTTAATTAAAATCTCAAAAATTGAAAAAGACAAAGAATAAAATAGATGTTTACCAAATGCTTACTGATAAAATTATCAGCAAATTAGAACAAGGAGAAATACCTTGGAAAAAACCATGGAAGTCAGTTCAATTCGGTTATCCTAAAAATATGATTTCAAAAAAAGTATATAAAGGAGCTAATTTCTTTAATACATTATTTGAAGATAGAGAAACACCTCTTTGGGTTACATTTAAACAAGCTCAACAATTAGGTGGAAAAGTAAAGAAGGGAGAAAATGGTACCAGTATTGTTTATTTTCAATTTTTAGATAAAATAGATGATGATGGAAAGTCTTATGTAATTCCTTTAGTAAAGCGTTCTACAGTTTTTAATTTAGAACAATGTGAGGGAATAGAAAATCCTTTTCAAGAAAAAATAGATAGTCTTAACAGACCTTCTGCTTTTAATAATATTGAATCTTGTGAAGAATTAGTTAAATCATTTATGGATAAAGTTCCTACTATTGAAAATCATCACGATGGTAGAGCATACTATATGCCATCAGCTGATATAATATCTATGCCTAAAAAGATTAGATTTCATTCAGAACAAGGGTATTACGCTACTTTGTTTCACGAAATGGCTCATTCAACAGGACATCAAGATAGACTTGCAAGGCCTGGTATTGTAGATAGAGTTGAAAAAGGAAGTCAAAAGTATGCTAAAGAAGAATTAGTAGCAGAGCTTACCTCAGCATTTTTATGTAGTAAAGCAGGTATTGAAAATGATGTTATTGATAACAATGCAGCATATATTCAAAATTGGCTTGGAGCATTAAAGAATGATAAAATGTTAGTTTATGATGCAATGAAAGATGCATTTAAAGCTATTGAATATTTAGGAATCTTAAATGAAGCAGCATGAGTAGAAGAAAATACACAATAGAAATAGAAATAACTTGTGAAGATGTTGAAATAAACGACTCGGGCTTTGAACTTTCATTAGACCAAGTGTTTCAAAAACTAAAAGAAGGCTACCACATGGGTAGAGATGAAAATGAAGATGAAGAATATTCATTTGCAATAACAAAAAGGGAGGATATAGATGACTAAAAAAGCATACATAAAGAGAATGAAACAGCACGAAGCTACATTTGATAGGCTTTGGAGAAAAATAGTTGATGATACTAATGAGTTTATCAAAGATAATCCAGAAGATAGTATGTATCAATTTCAAAATAATATTGAAAAATTTAGCGATTATTTAGCTTTAAGTGGGGCATGGATTCAAGACCGTATTAACGGAAAGATGCCTAAAGATAGAGGTAGTTTAACAAAAAAAATAAGAAAAGCATTAGGATATACATTTCCATAGTCTAATATTTAAATTATTATAATAACATGGGATATTTTGAAGCAAGACACGCAAGAAGCATTAGAAACAATGACAATCTGAAAAATTTAGCAGATAAAGTTATTGCAAAGGATAATAGTATAGAGGTTTATCATAACAAAAATGATAATTATATTGAATCAATTGTATTTTTTAAAGGAGAGGAAATTGTATCTATTGGATTTCATTCTGTTCCATTCAGATGGAGTGGCCCACCTAATTTTAGAGAATTTCCAAAAGAAGGAAAAAGACCTAAAGATGGTGAATTAGAAATGCCATTTACAGTTGAAGATGTAATAAATGGATTTAGTTCAATAAAGAATGTAAGACATAGGCATGATACTTATTTTAAATCAAAAAAAGAATACTTAGATTGGTGTAGTTATTTAGTAGGATACACTAAAGAGAATTAATTTAAAGAAAGAGTGTCAAAGCCGTTGTGCTTTGATGCTCTTTGTTTTTAAAATATAATTATATGGATAAAAGAAAAGATTTACAGTTTTCACTAATGAGTCAAAGCGACTTTATTGGTCAATCAAATATCGATATTGAAGAACTTGTGTTAGCTACGTTTGTTAATTTTCCTGAATCCTACTTTAAAGTTGCTGAACAATTAAGCGTTAGAGAGTTTTCATCTACAGAAACAAGATACATTTATTTAGCTGTTAAAGAGCTTGCAGAAGTTTCTAAAATAGATATAGCTACTGTTACTGATAAACTGATGCAGAGAAAGTATGTTGATATTATGATGAAACAAAAAAGAGGTTTTGACCTTGTTGTTTATCTTAATGATATGTGTGAACGTATTGAATCTGATTATCACTTAGAAGAACATGTTTCTATTTTAAATGGATAT
>Ga0307376_10000354_pt1 | contig 59113 bp, 90 predicted proteins | sample TR2MG_FD_202536 | JGI IMG/M metagenome (GOLD analysis project Ga0307376, IMG submission 202536) | Soil microbial communities from Risofladan, Vaasa, Finland - TR-2 | ecosystem: Environmental > Terrestrial > Soil > Coastal area > Acid sulfate soil | place: Finland: Risofladan, Vaasa | collected...
AGTCCATCGTGATGCCCATGCTCTCGGCCAGATCAGTGAAGTCCTCGAGCGTATACCCAGCCGCCTTCAGCGTGTCCTCCAGGACCTCCTTCGGTCTGCCCTGCATCCAACCCACACCGCCCGTGAACTCCGTGCCCCCGAACGCCGTGATGGCCTTACTCGCCGCCGAGAAGATCCCGGCGCCCTTAGCGCCAACTAGCACATCGGCCAGCTTGTCGATATGGGTGTTCAACCGTTCCAGCGCCTCATTGTTCGCCTTCAGCGCCTCTGTCCGTGCGACTTCCTCGGGGCTCGGCCCCTTGTCGGCGAAGATGCCCGAGAGGATGCTGGCAAGACCGGCACCGATACCTAGTGCCACATTGGCCTGGCCCAACCCGCCGAGCGCGCCCCAGCCGCCTGCCGCCTTCATCGAAAAGAGCTGGTCAGCGATGTTGGCCACGCTGTTGAGCGAGGCCGCCGCGTTGTCGCCCATGAACCCGAACGAGCGCCCCAGGTCCAACAGCCCGCGCGCCAGCATGGACACACTATGGAGGGTGTCGTCCAACGTCTCCGGCAGTTCCGCACCGGGCCCGCTCAGGAACGCCTCCAGCATCCCGTACATCTGCCGCTCGCTGTCGGTCATGTCGTCTACCGAGCGACCCGTCAGCGTCATCTGCTTGCGGATCGTCTGGAGCATCACAACCGAGGTGCCCATCTCGCGCGGCATGGCTGCCCACGCCTGGAGTAGCCCCTCCACGTTCTCCTGGAAGCTGAGCACGTCGCTCTGTGCCATCACCAGCCGCTCGGCTTCCTCTACCGTCTCGGCCAGCTTCTGGCGGAGCGCCTCATACTCGGCGGTCAGCCCGGCTACATCGGGGCCCTGGACTTTAATCTTTTCGCTCAGTTCCCCCATGGCCTTATTGAAGTCACTGATCTTCTCATCCAGTCCGCTGGGCGGCGGTGCGGCTGCCCCGGTCGGGACGGCCAGCGCCTTGAGTCGGTTGTAGATCACCTCCACGGTGCGCATCGCGGCCACGGCCTTCTGCATCTTGGTAGATGTCAGTTCCGTGCCCTTGGCCAGCAGATCGTCCACCTCATCCGAGAGTTGGTTGAATAGGGCACGCGCGCCCTCAACCTGGCTCAGCATATCCTGGTAGTGGGCGATGCTGGAGGCGTTGGGCAGTTCCCCACCGGAGGACAGCGCCGCCGCAGCCAACCCAGCCGCCTGGGCCGTGCCGTACTTGTCCCAGCTTTCCGTGCCCTTGTCGAGCGCCGCGTTGATGAGTCCGAGCATACGGGCCACGATGGGCAGCGTATTGTTGCCGAGTTCCAGAAGGGAGACGTTTACCTTGTTCTTGAGCAACTTCCACTGGTTGCCCAATTCGCCGTTCATCTTCTTGACTGCCGTTTCCGTGGTGCCCGACGCCTTCTCCATGCGCCCGATGCTCTCCACGAACTGATCGGTACCCGTGCCGGCCAGCACGCTCGCGGCCCGGAACGCGCGGAGCTCGGGGAGGATCTGTGCCATCACCTGCACGTTGCCGCCCGTCACCTGCTTGAGTTCGGCCATCATCCCGGCCAGGCCCTTCGACTTCAGAGCGGCCAGGCCAAACTCCATGCCCATCTCTTCCGCCTTCGCCGCCCCCAGGCTTTCCGTGTCCATGAGGGCGAGCAACAGCCGGTTGAGCGAGGTCACGGCCTCGGCCCCCATGATGCCACGCTGCGTCATGGTCGCAATCGCGGCGCCTACCACCTCGATGCTCTGGCCCGTCAGCGCCGCGGTATTCGCCACGTCACCGATCTGCGTGGCCAGTTCACCGAACCGGATCACGCCCTCGTTCACCGTCTGAAATAGCACGTCCGAGACGCGGGTGGCCTGACCCGCTCCCATCCCGTAGGAGTTCAGCACGGTGGTCAGCGCATTGACGACCGTGGTGGTTTCCGTCAACCCAGCCACGCCAGCCTTGGCGGCAACCTCCAGAACCTCGTAAGCCGCAGCCGTGTCCGTGATGCCCGCGCTCACGACCTCGTACATGCCCTGGACAAGTTCAACGGGCGCCTTGGGGACCTCCGTGCTGAGCTTGATGATCTGGTCCCGGAGTTCGCCCATCTGGTCCACGGTCGTGGGGAGCAACGTGGACAGTTCACGCATGGCCTTATCGAGTTCGGCCGCCATCTTCGTGCCCTTCACGCCAGCCAGTACCGCAGCAGCGCCCAGGGCGACGAACATACCAGTGGGCGTTACGATGGCCGCGCCGAGCTTCTTGAGCATGCCGGTGGCCTGCCCGATCCCCGCATTCAGCGGGGCCAGGTTGGTGCCCAGGTCCCAATAGAGCTGATCTATCCGCTGGCCCTTAGCCACGCAGCCCCCGTTAGTTGACCGTCTGTGCCTTACTCCGCTTCGTCGCCTCGCGCAGCACGTACCACGTGGCCACGCGCGCCGGGTCGGTCCATTCGGTGATCGGCCCGATACCCGGGCGGGCGTAGCTCAGGCACGCCGCCGGGCCCTCCGTGTCCATGTCCCGCGCCCACACCCATACCCACGCCTCACGCCCCGTCCCGTGCTCGGCGGCCAGTTCCTCACCGACCCGCTGGAGGCCCGTCAGGCCCACGTCGTCGGCTACCTGCACGAACACGCCGACCCCGCCGTCCTTGCCGTCCACAATGCGCTGCCAGGCCAGGCCGGTGCTTGCCGCCATCTTCATGCCGTGGGCACCTCCGGCTCGGCTTCACGGGCCAGCCTGACGGTAGCAAGTAGGCTGACCAGGGAGCGGTCCCGGGCGAGTCGCGCCGGATCCTCATTGAGCCGCATGGCCAGGCTACCCAGAAACACATTCCACGACATCGGTGTCTCGGTGGGGCCGCCCTTCATCGGCTTCACGATGCGGGCCAGGGCCTCGAGGCGTACCGCGTTGACCCGCAGGAACGCCGCATGGATGCGGTATAGGTCGAGCGGGTCGAGGTCCACCCACCGGTCGGGAATGTCGGCCTGCGGGTCCATGTACGGCCCGCCGCCCGGTCCCGGATAGGTGGCCACGGCTGCAATCGCACCCAACTGCCAGGCAAGCTCGTGCTCCACCTTCTCCATCGTAGTCACGGGTTCCCTCACGCCCGAACCTTCCAGTGTGCCGGCGGTTGCGGCCTCGCGTAGCGCCTCAAGCCGGGCGGCCAGCCAGTCGCACATCCAACTGCGGGCCCGGAACCAGAGCAGCGCGTCCAGCCCCTTGGGATGCACGTCCACCGCGGTCCCGTCAAGCAGGCGGGTGCGCACCGGCTCCTCACGCAGCGCGGCCAGCACTTCCTCCTCTGCCGCACCCTTGGCGCTCGGCGCCTGGGCATCATCGTAGACCCACGAGCGCAGGGTACCGTATAGCTGGACCCACGCCACGATTCCACCGCTGCGCTTCGGCCACACGGCCCCAAGTTCCTCGGCCGTCACCCGCTTCCGGGCCAGCAGGTGCGCGCGCATATTCTCACATTGCGAACGCACCCATTGGCTCGTCGTCAGTTTCAGGGCCACGTTACGTGACCGGGTTGATCCAGCGCCAGTGCGCCGCATTGAACACCAACTGCGCGGGCGCGTCCTGGCCGCGCGCCAGTCCGATGCTCTTGCTGGGATCCACCTTGCAATCCCAGAACTGGAGCTCCACCGTGGCGCCGTTGCCCAGCGTGCCCCGTGCCCAGAACCCGACCGGGCTCTCCCCGCTCAGGCTTGCCGGCGTCCAGTCCACCACGTAGGGGTCGAGCGGCGTCGAAGTGCCGGCCCCGTGCATGGCGCTGTCCGCGATGCCCACGGCGGCGAGCAGGTTCTCGCACGATAGGTTTTCCAGCGAGACGGTGACCTTGTACTCGCTGTGATTGATGTTGTAGTCGTAGCCGTGCCTACGGGTCGCGGCATCAATCCGCGTCCGGTCCACGGCCACATCCAACTGCACCCCGTCGTCGCTTAGGTCGCCCAGGTTTGTGCGGTCCAGCTCCCACACCAACTCACCGATTGCGTGGGCGTAGGCCATCTTGGAGACGAGCGGCAGGTTCGTGCTCGCGCCTTCCGTCTTGGCGATCTCCATGACGCCGGGGCTCCCGATCCTCACATAGTCGCCGCCCCCTGTGCTCGCGCCCGTCTTGGCCGCCAACTTGATCGTCGTGGCGCCCACCACGGAGGCCGAGGCCACGGTAGTGCGTAGCGTGGTCGCTCCGGTGCTCTTGTTCGTCATCTTGCCGAACTGGCTCAGCGCCTTGAAGAGTTCCGCGTTCGAATTCGTGCGTGCCATCGTCGTGTCTCCTTACGCCACCGGGTTGAGCCAGCGGACATGCTGGGAATTGAAGACGAGCTGGAGCGGCGCGTCCTGGCCCCGGGCGAACTTCACCGACTTGCTGGGGTCGATCCGGCAGTCCCACATCTGGACTTCGACGGTGTTCCCGTTGCCCAGCGTGCCCCTCGCCCAGAAATGCACCGGCTTGATCGTGTCCAGGTTGGCCGGGGTCGCATCGGCCACGTAGGGATCGGCGGCCGTACCGGCTCCGTGCCGGTTGGTCTCCGGGATGCCCAGCGACGTCAGCACGTTCTCGTCGCTCAGGTTCTCCAGGTTGACCGTGGCCTTGTATTCCGTGTGGTTGATGTTGTAGTCGTATGCATGGCGCCGGGTGGCCGCGTCGATGCGCGTCCGGTCGGCCGCCACGTCCACCACCACGCCATCGTCGGACAGATCCCCGAGGATGGTGCGCGTCAACTCCAACACCGTCTCGCCCGCCGCATGGGCATAGGCCGTCTTGCTCACGAGGACCGCGCTGGTGCTGGCGGTTTCGATCTGCGCCACCTCCATCACACCGGAAGGCCCAATCCTGATGTAGTCGAGCGCCGTGCCGCCCACCGCACTGGCGATCTTGACCGTGCTTACACCCGCTGCGTAGGCAGCCGACAGGGTGGTGCTGACCTTCGAGGCCGCCGTGCTGTCGTCCATCATCCCGAACTGACTCAGGGCCTTGAACAACTCTGCGTTCGTATTCGTCCTCGCCATCTCGCCCTCCTAGTTGAAAGGCCCCCGCCTATCGGTTGAACCTGATCTCCCACTCCTGCTGCACCCTTATCCTGCCCTCGTCCAGTTCCGGTAAGTCGCGCCTGCTGCGCAGGTAGGGGATCGCGTCCACCGGTTTCGTCCGACCTGTGCTTGCTAGGTTGGTCTGCGTGAACACGGTCTCCATCCTGTCGGCCATGTCCCAGGCCAGCCCCGCGCTATCCGTTTCCGTGTAGTAGTCGAGCTGGAGTCCTAGCCTCAGCGCGTCCTTCGGTCCCTTCGTTGGCGTGCCGGTTGGAAAGAAGCCGACGATCACCGGCATGCTGTTCATGCCCCGGTCGCCCCAACGCAGCAGCGGGTACGTCTTGCCCGACAGCGTGGCGAGCCCACCCGCGCCTGTATCGCCCTTGGCGATCTCAAACAGCGCCACCCACACGTCCCACTCGTTATTGGCCATTGCCGCCGCCCGTCAGGCCGCCCAATACCTTCGTGCCCTTGCCCAGCGCGTACCTGACGCCCTGCGTCATGCCGTCCTTCGCGGCCTCCTTGGCCGGTCGTGCATGGGGTCTCGGCTGGAGCACGAAGTTCTTCCCTGGGTGGGGACCCGTTCTTGACCCAGCGACGTTGACTCCGTACTCCAGCGCGAGCCCATATCTCAAGCCCGTGCCCACTCTCATGTTCTCGCCCACCTCGGCTATGCCGATGCTCTGCCCCAGCTGGTGGGTGTCGGGTGCGGGCGGATCGCCCGGTGCGCTTGCCGTGTGCGATGAACTCCGACCCGGATGCCCAGGACTGCCCGGGATGGCGATCACCCGCCCACCCTTCGTGATGAAGCTGATCCCGGCCGGATACGTCTTGCCCGAGCCGGGCTGGTTCAGCACGTCCTTCCACTCGCCCTGGAGCTCGATGGCCGCACGCTTCAGCGCGCCCTTGCGGGCCGCCATCATACCCATGCCCGCAACGATCTGGGCGGGTGAAGCCTTGAGCGTCCAACCGCGATTCATGCCGTGCTCTCCGTTGTGAGCTTGAGCAGCGCCCGCGTATGCTGCCCGCCCGCCGTCGTGTAGGGCCGTAGCGCCTCCACGAACCACTTGGTGCCCGAGGGATAGGGGCCCGCCGTCTGCTTCAGCAGATCGCCCCGTGCCACGGCTACCGTGCTATTCAGGAACACCTGATGCGTGCCCACCAACTCCTGGCCCCACGTCCGCTGGACTTCCGCAGGCGAGACGGGCTGGATATGGGCAGCCTTCGAGCCGATCACCGTGCTGCTGAACGCCAGGTGCGTGACGCCGTTCACGACCGTTTCCGTGGGCCGGAATACCGTCACGGTATGGTCAAGCATGGCGGCGAGATCCGGGTTTACAGCCATGCGTCACCCGCCCGAATGGCAAGCAAACCGGAGGCGAATTGTGCGGCCACTAGTCGGTGCTCCCCGAGTCCATGTCCATCATCGGGATGACCTCGGAGAACATCCCCGAGGAGAACGCGGGCCCAGGCCGGTCCTCATCGTCACGCTCCGTGTCCCGATCCGCGACGCTGATCCCGATGGCGCCCACGCAGCCGGCGTCCTGCGCCACCCCGGCCTCGATCTCCCCTGCCAGCGCCAGATACGCCTTGGCCTTCTGGGAGTGCGAGATGCTGAGTTGGTCCATGCCGATGTCGGCCTTGCGGCTGAACTTGGCGGCAATGGCCCGCGCTACCGCTGAGGCCGCCTTGAACTTCGACCCGTAGGTAGCCAGCGCCGCCGCGATCTCCGCGTCCGTCTGGAGCGGGTCGGTACTGTCCGTGTCCCCGACGCGCCAGCGGATCCAGTCGCGGCTGCTTGTGCCCGGATCGGTATACGTGAAGGCCATGGCCTACAGCGTCCCGCACACCTTGACGGTGAGCGTCGGGGCCGTGGAGCTCGTGCTTGTCAGGGTCGTTAGACTGAACCGCACCTGGCGCGCGATCTTCACCGCCGTGGAGCACGCATAGCCCACTGCGCCCTTGGTCGAGATCGTGTAGACCTCGCCAGCGGCCGGCGCCGTGGCATCGCTCAGCGTGCCCTGCATCGTGCCCTTGGCCGTCACGGTCGATGTGCTTCCACCGCTCGCCAGGCAGAGGGCCCACCTGCCCAGCGGGCCGCGCAACTTGTGCCATGATCCCGGCGACGTGCTGCTCGTGCCGTCAAAGATCGTCTCCGGCCCCCAACTGGTATCCTGGATCATGCCACCTTGCCTCCTCCCGCTGCCGCCGCCTCCGGTGCAACCTTCGCCAGGTCCGGCGTCATTGAAGTATGATCTGCCACCGTCCAACTCTGGAGCGTCCACTCCACGTTCTGCTTGGCCCCGTTTACCGTCGCCTTCGCCAGCGTCAGCCGCTGGATCTCCGCGTCAATCGCGACTTCCCGATTGTTGAACTCGGTCATGCGTTCCTTCAGCTTCGCCCGGAACCCGTGGTCCGTGCCGAACCCGTACTGATGGCTGGCCTTGAGCAGATCGCTCGTCTCGGCCACGATGATCTCACGGCCCATGCCCTTCGCGATCCCGAGCCAGTATTCGACGTTTGGTCTCTGAAATCGGTACTCGCTGTTGTGCGAGGCCAGGCCCTCCACCACGAGCGTCTGCGTGGTCGTGGTGAAGCCCACCGTCTCCGTCTCGCCCAAGAACTCCACGCCCACCACACCCACGGTGTTCGCATAGTCCACCGGCTCTGTTAGAACCGGATTCGTGGCACCGACGATGTTCGTGACGCCTGGCACCAACTCATCCGTATGCTTCCATGCGGTCGCGCCACCATCAATCGTCAGCCACCGGTGCCCCTCGCTCGCCACGACGCTGGTGCCGTCCTCGAAGTGGATGCGGTAGCTCGGCCGACTCGCCACACTCCGCCCCAGCACCTCTGAGACTCGCCACGTCCGCGCGGCCCGTACCTCGGTGGCCGTAGCCACGCCGCCGCCTTCCTGCGCGATCCTGCGGGCATGCACGGCACCTGTACCATCCCCCGGCGTCTCATCAAATCCCATGAGCTTGTCGCCTTCCTGCACCTCATCGGCGCGCACCCACCGCAGGTCAGCCGTCAGCAAATTGGCGTCCGGTGCGAGGCAATCCTGGGCCATATCGACGCCGTACACCGCGATGGTCTTATAGCCCATCATCAGGGCCATTCCGATCATCCACGAAATGCTGTTCGTGAAGTAGCCGCTGCCGAACTGCGCCTCGATCTCGGCCTTCGGGAACTTCACCGAGTTGGGCATCCCGGCCACCACGTCCTGGAGGTAGACGGGACAGGGCAGCGTGCGGTACTTACCCACCCGCTCCGCGTTCACGGCCGTCATGTCGTGGACGTCGAACCAGCGCGTGAACCGCCCAATGGGGATCTCCCCCTCGTGGACGTAGAGCGCGTTCAGGCCCCAGAACTCGAAGTCCTGATCGTTGTACGGGGCCAGCGCCTTTGACGGCGTGAAGCCCACGATGGCCACCCTGTCCTTCATGCGTGGCAGGGCACAGTGCTCGGGCAGGTGGATGGTCGCCTGCCCGTCCGCCGTCTTCTCGATGCGCGTGCCCGGGGGTAGCGGCTGCCCGTTGATGCTCATGGCGGCCGCGCCGGAACTCGGCGCTACCACGGTTGGCATCTCCACAGCACCCACCTCCGGCTTGTCCACGCCCACTAGCTCCAGATGGCCGTGAGGCCGGGGCGCCTCAGTCACCGTTTCCGGCTTCTGTTGCGTCCCGGCCCCCTCGGTCCTCGTCTCCTGATCCTTCTTGGTCATCGGGTGGTCCCCCGTCAGGTTGTCAGATTGTCGCCTACTCCCCGGCGCCATGCGCCCCACTACATCTGCCCTCGCCGCTTAGGTGGTGGCGGCCAGTACGTACCCAACCCCACCGGACACAACCCACCGCGTGGTGGTCGCGGCCTCGATACTCACTCCATCACCTACGGCATTCAGCAGCACGAATTTGTTCGTGCCGTCGAACGTCGCCGCCGTGCTCTTGATGTGGATTGGCATGGTCGAGGGCGCGTTGGCCAGGAACACCTTGTAGTGGTCCCCGACCAGCGGCTTGCTCAGCTTGGCGCTCGCAATGACGCACCCCTTCGAGCTCCCGACCTTGGTGAACAGGTACCCACCGAGCGCGGCCGGCAGCGCCTTCGTCACCGTGCTCTTGGTGGTATTCGTCAGCGCACTCCACGACTCGCTGACCATCGTGCTCACGACCTTCTTCGCCCCGATAGTCACGGCGCCCGCGTTGCTCATGGTGACATCGCCACTGAGGGCGTAGGCCACACCCACGCCACCCGTCGAGCCGACCAGCACCTTCGTGTTGGCGATGGCCGTCATGGTCGCGAGCACCTTCTTCGCGCCGATGGCCGTAACGCCCCCGTTCGACATGGTGACGTCGCCGGTCAGGGCATAGGCAACGCCCCCACCTGCCGTCGAGCCGATTGCGATCTTCGTATTGGCCAGCGCCAGGTTCGCGGCAGACACGCCCTTGGCCGCGATCTCCGTGCTGGTGATCGAACCGGCGTCAGCTACAATCGTTCCGTAGAGCTTCCCGACTAGCGCCGAACCCCTCGTGACTCTCTGCATTCTGCATCTTCTCCCGAGCGCAGTCGCGCTCCACCTCGTGGCTCCATGTGGCCGAGCTTGTGTCTACGGAAACGAACTGGCCTTTCCTGATCGGCCCGCCGCACTTCACGCAGAGTGCCGGTCCCACCGCCTATCCTGCAAAGCCGAGGTTGGCCGCCTCGGCCTTCTGCCTTGATCCGCGGAATACCTTGCCGTTCGCCAGCTTCCAGAGGCCCACCCCTGGCAGCTTCTCCACGCCCGACACGGTGTCCGGTTCCTGCTCCTGCACGCCCAAGTCCAGCGGCATACGGTCATGCTTCGTCAGCCATCCTGCGCTGAGCCACCACCGCCCTTCGCTGTCACCCACAGGCTCCGCACCCTCGGGCAGCGGCTGGATGTACCGCTGTGCCTCCAGCGAGGTGGCGGTACGCCAGGGGAGCGCATTGACGCACTCCCCCGGCAACCGCTCCACGCCGTCGTCCTCAAACTGCTTCGTCACATGATGCGTCAGGATCTTGCTCATCGGTTTGGTCCCCTCGTCGTCAGTCCTACGCCACGACGCTGTGGAAGAAGTAGCCGAGGTCGGTGGCCACGAGCTTGAAGTCGTAGGCCGTCTCGCCCTCGATCCGGTCGCTCTCCAGGTGCTCCATGCGGAAGTTCTTGATGACCACCGGCGCGGCCAGGCCCGTCCCGGACCACTGGAACGTGTAGCCCGCGGCGGGCGTCAGCAGCCCAGGGGTAGGCGGCACGTGGCACAGAAGCCCGTGCTTGCCGTGCGTGAAGTCGTAGGCAGCGGTGCCGCCCTCAGCTCCGGTGTTCTTGATGGCCTTGGCGATCACGATCTTGCCGATCTCGAGGAGCGCGGCCACCATGTCCTGCGTGATGCTCGCGGCGCTGGTGTACTTGAAGTGGTCCACCACGTCCGGGTGATGGCGCAACTTCGTCCACACCTCGTAACCGAGCGCGAAGGTGTTGGCCTCCAGCCCGGTATTCTTCAGGATGGTGGTCTTGCCCGTCTCCACGTCACCGACGGGATCCGAGGTCGTGTAGCTGGACCACAGGTTGCCGGGCGTGATGCTCGTTCCCCAGATGGCGTCCACGAAGAACTCGCTCGCCCACTGGATCTCACGCTGGAGCAGCAGGCGCTGGGTCACGAACTCGGTCGCGTCCCGGTCCATGTCGATCCCGGCGTCCGCGTTGTCACGCTCCCGGTCGCCCACGTCCTTGTGGAAGGCGTAGACGTCGCAGAAGTACGAATCGCTCGACAGGTTGTAGCCACCACCCGCCGACTCCGCTCCGCTCTCGCGCTTCTCGGCCTCGTCACGGAACCAATCGGCCTTGGTGTAGGTCGCGTACTTGTTGGAACGCTTGTCCACGTTCACCGCAGGGAAAACAACGTCCGCGATGAAGTTGGTCCTGCTCTGGATGTACGCCGTCGAGATGTTGGTCAACAGAGCGTCGACGTGTACCTGACTCTGGGTGGGCTGAGGCATTTGTGCCTAACCTCCATCGGTTGGTGTCATCATGCGCGCGGTGCGTTCCGGCTCTGGTCCCCAGCCCGCCATCCCAGCCCACCGCGTCGTGTCATACCGCTTCCGGCCTCACGGTCACGCCGTGGAGGTCGGTCCCTCATGCGTGATGCGGACGGCGATGATGCCAGCCGTCACGCCAGAACTGCACGCCTCCATGGCTCTCGCGAACCTGTAGGCCGTGCCACCCGTGCTCGACTTCTCCAGCTTCTTCCGGGTGCTGCCGATAATCAGGCTGTCCCCGTAGGCGATCTCTTTCACGGAAGACCCGCACCAGACAACCGCCTTGCTGATCCCACCGACAGCCACCAGCGCGCCATGGCCAGCGGCCGTGGGTGCATTCTGGAGGATGCCGACAACCACGGACCCCTTGGTCGTGGTCACGTTCACGCGGCCCGTCGTGCTGTTCTGCGTCACCGGGTAATACTGGTAGGACGACAGATCAGCGCCCGCCTCGTAGGTCTTGCACTTCAAGCCAAGCTCATACGACATGTGGTTATCCTCCTCAAGCCGTAGAAGTCGGCCCCTCGTTGGTGATGCGAACGGCGATGATGCCGCGCGCCGTGCCGGTGCTCAGGGCTTCCTCAGCCCGCGCGAACCGATAGGCCGTCCCGCCCGTGCTGGACTTGAGCAGGTAGCCCTTGGTCGAGTTGATGAGCGAGTCGCCGTAGGCGATGCTCCGCCCCGTGATGTTCGTCTGCACGGTGGCCTTGCACACTCCGCCGACAGCCACTAGCGCACCGCGGGCCTTGGCCGCCGGGGTGTTCTGGAGGATGCCGTCCACCCGGGCGCCGCGCGTTGCGGTGACGTTGTACAGCCCGCTGGAGTTCAGAGCCACCGCACTGAACTGCTTGGTGCTCAGGTCGGCCATCGCCCCACCCGTGACCGTCACAAGATTCATCTCGTAGCTCATGTTCCTTCTCCGTCAGCGGCGGGGGCGTCCCCACCTTGTCCGTGTCCGTGACCCGACCAGCAGCCCCGCAGGGCTCCCAGCCGGGTCCGGGCCCGCGCGCCCTAGCGGGCCTTCTGCTCGTCCTGGTACCGCTTCACCAGCGCCTTGTCGGCCCTGACCACCAGATCCACCGCCTGCTCCAGCGTGGGCGCCTCGCCCTTGGTCACCAGCTCGGCGGCCTTGGCCTGGATCTCGTCCCACGCCGTCTTGACCTCGCCCTGCGCACCCGTGCCGAGCTCCTTGAACAGCCCGCCGTTGGCGATCTGCTCGCTCGCGGCCTTGAGCATGGTTTCCAGCGCCGTCCACGTGTCCTCGTCCACCGCACGCTTCACGGTGAGCAGCACGTCAGTATGCTTGTCGCCGCTGACGTTCTCCAGGTCGCCACCCTTGGCGAACCGGATGGCCAGCCCGTCACGCTCCGCCTTCTCGACCGCCTCACGCTCGGCCTTCTCAAGCTCCGCGATGCGCTCGTCACGCTTGGCGATCTCCTCGTCACGCTCGGCAACCTTGGCCAGCGCGGCCGCTTCCGCGTCCGTCTTCGCCAGTGCCTCTGCCTTGGCCGTGTCCGCCTCGGCGCGCGCCGCCTCGAGGTCGGCCTGGGCCTGTTCCAGCTTCTCCATGTCACCTTCCTGCGTTGTGCCCGGATCCACGACGCGCGTGGCTTCCGGGTCGTTGGCCGGCACGACCACCGCGCCGGGGTCCCGCTTCCAGATCAGGATGTCGGCCTCGGGGTTGTCGCCCCGGTCAACCAGGCCAATCGTGTCAATGCGCTTGACGCGCAGTAGATTCCGCTTCTTCGGCTCAGGCATCCGCCATCTCCTCGCGCGTTCCCGCGCCCCTGATGCTGAACATCCGGCGCTCGCCACGCTTTACCTTCTGCCAGGCTTCCTCGTCTTCGATCTTGAAGCCCACCCAGGCGCCGAACCGCTTGGTCGTGATGCCCATCGCCTCGGCCTTGGCCGGGGTCAGTACCAAGCATTCAACGAGCTTGCCCACGCCCTCTAGCTGCGTGTGCATGTCGTCCGCCTCGCGGCTGTTCAGCACGTAGTCGTAGAAGGCGAGTTCCAGGTCCTCGAGCGCCGCCTGGCCCACCACGTCGCCGCTGTTGTCCACCACGTCCACGCCATCAGCCTCGGCCACGTAGGCCCAGCCGAATACCAGCCGCCGGTCCTCGTCTAGCTTCTCGATGGCGAAGGGCGCGAGCTCCAGGTCTTCGGCCGCTTTCTCGGCCTCATCCACGTTCGTCATCAGGGCCCCCAGGTGTGCCATGGCCCCTGCGTGCGAGCCGTGGCACTTCAGGTCTTCCCAATCCCCGTTCCGCCGTACTTGCACGCAGTTGGCTTTCAGCCGGTATGGCACTAGTGAACTCCTATGCTTGGCAGGGTTGGCCGGACGTGGGGCCACGTGGACGCCGCGGCGAGGATGTCCCCTGTCCGGTGGGGTCGGGTCAATTAACCGCCGAAGCGGGGGCCGTTCACGCCCATACCCGTCTTTCCTTGCTCCAACCCTGCACGAAGTCGTCTCCCTGAAACGAAAAAGGCCGCCCGTCCCAAGGAGGTTTCCCGGATCTCGTGTGTCCGGTACTCGCTGCTCAGGACGGGCGGCCCGAAATGCTACGGTTCTCTGCCCCGTCGGCGGGCCGTCGCGCTCGGCTCCGCTATGTCATTCCTTCAAGGTGCTAAGATATAACCTTATCGGTAAGTCGTCAACCGGGCATCTTGGGCCATGCGGACCCGGTGAAGCGCCACGCATCGTCGCGGAAGTAGGCCAGGGTGATGTCTGTCAGGCGCTTATCCATCATGCCGTATTGGCTCAGCGCATCCCGGACTCGGACTACGCCGATGCTTCCGGTATCCACCCATGTGGGCGGCTCCGGCTTCAGCTTGGCTAGGATCGCCGGCGCGAACGGCACAACCACCAGCGCCTTCAGGAAGTCCGTGCGTTTCATGGTACCGCCTCCGGGGCGCGGTAGTACACATCGCAATCCACGGGGGCCAGGTCTCGCATCTCCCGCATGGTCCTGTATTCACCGCACCGAACCTTGATCGCTATCGTGTCGGCGTTCGCCGGTGTCGCGTGGAGCCACGGCGGGTCGATGTCCTCCGGTGCCGTGATGGCGATTCGCACCTCCACCCGAGAGCCAATAGGTAGGGGGCCACCTACCATGTCCTCGACCAGCTTGCCGATAGTGGTGGCGTCAAACTCCATTGGCTTGCTCATAGGTCCCCTCCTTATCGCCAATATGTCCAGCCTATTGCACCCTCGCCAGTACCCGGTCAGCGTATGCCATGGCTCCCGGGACAGGTGCAGGCTCACGGCATCACCCCGCAGTCATCCCAAAGCGGATTTGAGTGGCTTGGATTCCCCCGGAGCACGTTGTGGAGCAGTTCGTGCGCGCCCACCTTCAGGTCGTCCACGACGGGGCGCAGGAGGTAGATGCTGTTCGGCTTCTCCCAGCCGCCCAGCGCATCTGGGTGGCCAGCGATCTCCTCCACCACGAACCACCGCGCATCGCGCGCCGATACGTCCCGCCCCGTACACGCGCTGATGAGTGCCGCCGCTGCGTCCTGCACCGTGCCAGGCTCCATCGGCACCGGATCCACCACGTCTAGCGTGCCGCTGCACCCGGCCATCAGCATGACAGCCAGCAACGCCACCCTCATGCCGCCCGCCTCCTCAGCCACGCATCGGCCAACTGCCAGTCGGCCTCCGTGTCCACGTCCAGCCCCTCCAGGGCGTCCACGACCACCGGCCGCGTCTTCGGCACCCAATACCGGCCCTGTGCCCTGAGCGTGCGGGCAGAGGCGATCTGACAGCCGCCCGTGCTCACGTAGCACTTCGGGGGTCGGGGCCAGCCGATCAAATACGGGTCGGCGGCACCGCCCGGTGGCCTGAGCGGGGCCAGCCAGTTGGATGAATTGGCGTAGCGCAGCGCCTCCCGGTGGGCCCCGCGTACCGTGGCGACCGAGGCGCAGGGATCGCGCTCCCAGAGCTCCATGCAGCGCCGGATCGTCTCAGCGGTGCGTAGCGGGCTGGTGGGCAGCAGCATCCCTACGGCGTGCTCATCGTCCTCGGGGGTGTCCAGCTTGTCCATGACCCAGAGCACCACGTCCACGGCGCTGACGCTCGACTCGGACAGGTGGGGCGGGCGGAACAGCACCTCGGCCACGTTGGTGCGCCACGACGTCTCGCCCACCTCCGTCTCATCGGTCGCCACAACGACGTGCCCGCTGAGGAGCAGCGCCTCGCGTACCGTGTGCAGGAACATGGGCAGGTCGTCCGGTCCCGTGGGCCTCGTGTTCTTGCCCGGACACCGCTCGCTCTCGCCCTTCACGGGGATGACCCACAGGTACTCAGCCACCGTGGGCCGCGTCCTCGGCCTGCATATCAGCCCAGCGTGCCCTCAGTGGAGGACAAAGCAGTTCTCGCACGACGGCCGCCATCGGCTTGCCCTCGCGCTCCGAGACTTCGCGCAGCATACAAGCGCTCTCGGGGCTGAGGTTGACGCCGATGCGCTCTACGTTGCCACCAAGCGGCGACGGTAGGGGCCGCTTCCGTGGTCGTCCGGGCTTCTTTACTCCATGCGCCCCACTGTCCATAATATCCCCCTTGGTTGAAGTAACTCAGGCTACGTCTTCCAGGGCCGACATATCGCCTATGATACCGGCCAGGTCGTGTTCCGCTGCCAGGATGCGCCGGGGTTCGGCGGCCTTCACCAGCGCGATTCCGTGGCCTCGCGCCATCTGCTTCTGCAATAGCCCGCGGACGTGGGCCGAATGCTGATCCAGCTCCAGGTCGGGCGTGAAGATCACCAGCAGCCGCTTCTCCGGTGCCGCCGTCACTACGCCACCCATCCGGTCAGGCCGCACGCTCAAGTCACCAAGCCCCTGTAGCCATAGGCACTCGAAGATCCGGCATTCATCGGGGCGGGTGTCGTAGATGGCGCAGCCGTGCGGGCTCAGGTGCTCGCACGGCGTCCCGGCCCCCTTCTGAAGCGCCTCCACGGCAAGCCAGGTGCAGCACATGGAACAACTGCCACAACGACGTGCGGTCATCCGGGTCCCCTCCGGTTGCCCTATTCGGTAAGCCTAACCTACAACGCCGCCCGGCAATTATCCAGTAGCGGGCTCCCGGGCATCACGGCTTGACGCGCCGCGCAGCCTCCGGGTTCGGCACCATGATCTCCTGGTGGTGGTACCCCAGCCGCGAATAGTCCAACATCACGCTATCGTACCCGGCGCGGTGCAGGGCGGCGGTAACATCACGCGCGGTTGCTGTTGGCGTCAGATCAAGTGCACCCCTCACGAGGGCCTCTTTGTCCATGCCCCACTTGTCCGCCGCCAGGCGGAGTGGATTCTTCAGGGTTACATCGAAGGCGAGCGTCTTCTGACCCTTTCCGGCGATGTTCGGGTCGGTTGATAGATATGCTCCGCGTCCCAAGTAACCGGGATCCGTTCCCGTCCCAAAACGTGCGGGGTCGAAGACATCAAACTCCTCCCCGGCCGTGGCATGAAAGGCCCGGAACGTCGCGGGCTCATCGGGAAGCGATGCCAAAGCTTCTCGGAGTCCAGCCGGGGCGGTTGTGCCTCGGGCCGCCGCCCCCCGTCGTGCGTTCTCGCGGGCTGCCCGTTCTTCCTCGATCTGGCGGATCCGCGCGTCCGTGCGCTGGCCTGCCGCGCTCCGCGTCTTGCGCGTGTCCACGATGCGTGTGTCACAACGGCAGTTGTGGGTAGCGTAACCGTCTGCGATGTAGTAACTTGAAGTGGTTTCGAGGTTATACACCCAACCGGAGAAGTGGCGATGGCTTTGAAGAAGGACTTGCCCGAAACGGTAATCGCGCAACTCTACCGCGACATGGAGTGGTCCGAGTTGCAGGTCGCCAAGCACCTCCACGTCGACCGGAGGACCATCCGCAAGCGCCTGCTCGCCCTCGGCATTCAACCCCGGGGGCGTAGTGAGGCTGAGTTGCTGAAGTGGAGCCACCGGACCCCCACCCAGCGCCACTTCCAGGTGTCCGCCGCCCACGATGCTGTCCGAGGCCAACCCCAGGGATTCTTGCATAAGTGCAGCATCGCCCTCGGGAAGCAGCGCACCCTCCCGAACGTTTCGCCCCTGGAACTCGACGCTATGCGCATGCTCCAGGCCCACGGGCTCGATCCCGTCCAGCAACTCGCGATAGGTCCCTACAATTGCGACCTGGCCCTCGATCCCGTCGCCGTGGAAATCTGGGGCGGCAACTTTCACTTTTTCGGCAGACACTTCGCCCGCGTGGAGGAACGCTTCCGCTATATCCTCAATGCGGGCTGGTGCATCTACGTCCTGCCCATCACCGTCCCCGACCCCCTGACTGAAACCAGGGTGCGCGATCTCGTCACCTACATTCACGCTGCCCGCCGGCACCCACCCGTGCCGCGTGAGTACCGGGTGGTTTGGCGTGCAGGAGAGTGGGAGCGCGTCGGCACAGCGGAGGATGATGAGATCGCCGTGAAACCACCGTTTCGTGGCGCCCACGATCCGACCACGGGGCGCTACTACCGCCTCGCCGGGTAGACACGACGGATGAATCGGCGGGTCGCCCTCGGGGAACGATTGCCCTACCGGCACGGTCGTTTTGTGGAGCCGCATACAGATATCGCATGTCCGTTCCGAAGGCGACGCCAGCCACATGATCTCGTGGTATTCGGGGTTGAGCGCACCCTCGCGCATGGCCTGGGTCCAGAACGCCGAACGGCCGGCTGTCACGGCTCGGGTCGCCTCGGTCCTGGCTATGGTCAGGGCGCGCTGCGTGATGGCCCGCTGTTGGTAGGCGTCGGCCAGCCGGTTGGCGTTCGCCAGCGTCACCTGGGCATTGCGCCGCACCACGTCCCGGCTCATGGCCCACCGCTCGTGCAGGTAGTCCACGCCCAGGTCCCGGTCGGCCGCCTCAATGACGCCTTGCCGAAACGACGTGACGGCCCGGGCCTGCATCTGCGTCAGCCCGATGCTGGACCGGATGGCCCGAGCTGCTGCCTGGGTACCGAGTCCGTTCTCGTAGGCCAGTCGAGTGGCGAGTCGCACCGCTGCCCGTGTTTCGTCCGTCACCTCGCGGATCAGCGTCGGGAGGTGGCTGTTCAGGTAGTTGACCACGAGCGGGTCGATGACCTGCCAGCCCATGCTGACCGTGCCAGGCATCCGGGTCAGGGCGAGGCGGCCGCCCTCCTCCATGGCCGAGCGCAGCCCGGGGCCCATCTCCTGGCCCAACGCGGCGGCCAGCGTCTGCCAGTCCACCGCGCCCTCGACCAGCGCCCAGTTACCCGCCTCGAAGGCGGCGGCGATCCGCGCCATGCTCGTGGACTTCATGGCCTGCAACAGCGCCTGCTCAATGCCCGGATACAGCTTTATGCCCATGCGCTCGTAGGCGGCGAGCGTTTCGCGCCAGAGCGCGTCCATGCGTGGCGGCGTCTTCCGTGCCTTCACGAGCCAAGTCACGCGGGCGCTTCCTCACCCGGCACGTCGGGCTCACCCGGCACGACCACGGGCGCCGGGGCCTCTGGCATGGGCGGCGGCGGCCGGAGCGCACGCTCGCCCTCCGGTACCGCAGGCAGCCGTGCGGCTTCGCGCAGGTGGTCCTCCAGCACGTCGTCAGGGAACAGCGGGGCACCGGCCCGGGACAGCCGCTCGATGAACGTACCGAGCACGTCCAGGTCCACCCGCTCCACGCCACCGTGGGCCAGGGTCGGGCATTCCTCTGTGCCCCACCCGTTCAGGGCCATGAGCCGTGGGATGGCGTGGCGGTTGAATGTTTCGGCCACCTCGTCCAGCACGCTGTTCATGGCGATGGTGAACAACTCGCTCTTGTCGGTGCTCAGCGCGCGGTTGCCCGAATCGGTACCTAGCAGAATGAAATCGGCCAGCAGCGTGGCGGCGATGCGCTGGTCATACCGCTTGACCACCGGGTCGGTGTCCACCCGCTGTTCCCCGGTGGCGGACTTCAACTCGAAGTCATAGAGCTTGTTGCCGAGCGCGTCGTAGGCCAGCGGCATGACGAGGCCCTTCATCTCATCGTTGCGTATGCGCGTTGCGGTTAGCAGGAACGTCTCATAACGCGCCCTGTCATCCGACGATGCGCTCGATGCCGTGATCTGCGGCGGAACCCACATCACCGGCAGCCCCGGCCCCCGCTCGATGCTGATGGCCTCAATGTCCTGGATGCGCTTCTTCATGTACCAGGACGTGAACGCCCGCTCCAGCAGGCTGCGCCCCTCGGGATTGCCCTTGGCCGCCGTCGTGCGGAATAGCAGACTCTTCTCAATCGGGATCGTGTAGACCAGCCCCCGGTTCGGGTCGCGCTGGACCATGGCCGTGACGCCGTTCGAGTCGTCAAACACGAAGTGGTCGCGTGTCTCCTGGGAGCGGCCCGTGATCTTGCGCCAGCCAATCCGGCCGTCCGTGTACTTGCTCGAGGAGCCGGGCGAGTCCTTGACCGGACCCGCGCGCTTCTTGTAGACGAGTTCGGACCACTCCCAGCCGTAGACGAGGAAGGTCAGGATCTCACCGAGCATGTCCGTCCACGAATGGCTCATGTCCTCCATGCAGCCCTCCACGAACTCGACCTGCTCCGCGGCCTGGGGGCCGTCACCTCCCGCCTCCACGCGCCACGGCACCTGACGGGCGAGCATCTCGATGGCGAACAGGCCAGCGCCCACCACGGGGTCATAGCGGCTCATCTCCGTCCAGACCTTCACAGCCAGGGTGCCCTTGAGCTGCCTCATTGGCTGGTCGCTAGGCAGGCCGCCGGACACCTGTAGTCCGCTGACGCCAGCCTCACCCATCAGGTCAACCTTCGTGTCTTCTGCCATCGGCCCCTAGCTCCCCTAGTCCTCGGTCTGGGTCAACGTCCCCGGTTCGCTACAGTCTCCATGCTGGTACCTGCACGAGCCCATCTAGTCTTAGGCCCACCACGGGCGCCTCGGCCTCATGCGCCAGCATCAGTTCCCACAGCGCCCAGGCCCGGGCATCGGCTCGGTCGGGGCTGGGCATCCGCTCGCCTTCGATCCACGTACACATCTGGTCTTCCAGGTCACCGAACGTCCCGACGTGGTGGACCCTGCCCTGCTCGTCCAAGGCGGCCACAGGCTCGAATCGCTTGTGCTTGCCCTGACTTGCGTGGACCTTCTGCACGTTCACGGTCGGGTCAATGGTGCGGATCGTGTGCGCTACCATGTCACCGCCCTGGTTCGCCTCGGCCACCACGGCGTCCGCCTTGAATCGGTGGTACAGGCGCACGGCCGTCTCGCCCCATTCCTGGGGGGAGTAGCGCCCGCTCGCGTCCTCGAGCACATAGCCATGCTGCTTGAGCGATACCGGGCCGTCCACGCCAGCCACCACGATGCCCGTCTCGTCGGACTTCGACGTGGCCGTAATGGCGGGGTCCACACCGACCACGATGCGCGCCAGGTGCGGCTCCTGGAGCACGCGGTTGTCGTCAATCGTCTTCCGGTGCCATAGCGCCCGGGGATCGTCGCTCAGGATCTTGGCATAGATTTCCTGCTGGCCGAGCGTGGTGCCCTCGAGCGGGGCGATGACCGTATCGTAGAACAGCGGGCTCAGGTTGTAGCGGTTGACGTAGCTGGACGACGTGACCATGCGCCACGCCGGATCGGTACTGCACCGGGCCAGCACGTCCTTGACCAGCTTCATGGGCTTGGGCGTGGTTGTGACGCACACCTTCGGCGCGTCCAGTTTGGCCTCGCGCATCCCGAACATCAGGTTGTCCCACGTCTCTTGCGGGTAGCGCCAGGCGGCCAACTCATCGCACCATGCCCTGTCCCCGCCGAACCCGCGCGTCTGCTCAGGGTTGGCGCCGGAGAACACGGTAGCCGTTGCACCCGTGGGCCAGGTCAGGCGGCGCTTGCTCGGCACGTACTCGGGGCGCTCCCATGGTGGGGCCACGGTCATAATGCCGCTCAGGCCCTCTACCATGACGTCGCGCACATCGCCGGGTGTCTTGCCTATGATCGCCATGTGCCTGCGCTCGTCCCCGGCCATTGCCTCAGTGTGCATCCATTCGGCGCCCGTCCTCGTTTTGCCTGCGCCTCGCCCTGCCAGTAGCAGCCACATGAACCATACGCCTTCGGGTGGGAATTGGTCGGGCCTGCCCCAGAAGTCCCAATTCCATTCCAGCCCGATCCAGTCTTCATCGCTGAGGCTTTTGAGCCAGGCGGTTCTCTGTGATTCGGGCAGCGATGCCAGCCAAACGGCCCACGACAGCCCGTCGGGCCTCGGCTGCAACCTCTGCAATTTCGATGGCATCTCCATCCGCCCCCGTGTGCTCTACTCGCTGCGTCTCGCGGTATCCGGCCTGCGTCTTCAGGTAAAAGCAGATCGCACCGATGTTGCCCTTCCGGGCCTGTGCCAGTAGTGAGTTCCCGACATCCCGCACCGCACTCGCCCTGCCTTCTTTATAGGCACGCGCAATCTGCTCGTCCCGTTTCTTGGCTGCCTCAAACGTGTCGTGGCTGATCCCGAAGTAGTCCGCCATCTGCTCCATGTTGAGCACCCCGGCAAGCACCCCGATCTCCTTCACTTGCTTCTCCGTGGGCGTCCACGGCTTCGGGCCCGGCTTGCTGCCGTTCTTGGGCTTGCTGTCCGCCTTCCCGTTCTTGCTCGGCTTCTTGCCGTTGGTTCCGCTCATGGTGCCAGCTTCAGGTCGCGCAGGGTGAGCATAACGGTGGCCCCGTTCAGGCGGACCTGGAACAGCGGTAGGTCGGGGTTGACCCGCCCGGCCAGGAGCGAGCGCACGGTATCCACGCCGACCGATAGCCCCCTGATGGGCAGCGGCATACCATCGGGCGTCAGGCGGTAGGTCAGCGAGACGCCGACGTGTCCCGTGCTGCTCGCCGTCAGGTCCGTCGTACCGTTGCCGTCGCTTGCCATGCCTTCGCTCCCGCTGTGCTCAGGTATCCGTCCGGTGGCCCCATCGTCAGTTCTCCGCCCAACGTCAGCAGCATCTCGCCCAACTCGCCCACGGTAGGCTCATGCAGGTGCCAGGGGTTTAGCGGCTTGTGCTTCCCGTGGCGTACCGGGCACATGACTACCAGCGCGCCACCGGGCTCCAGTGCGTCGTAGGCCCGCTGTAGCCATACGGGCTGCTGATGCCCGGCTAGGTGCTCCAGCGTCTCAATGCAGACTACCGCAGCCAGCGGCTCGAATCCCTGTAGCCATGCGCCTGCCTGGCAAATGGACAACCCGTAGAACGCCACGTTGTCCAGCCGGTACCGTCCCCTCGCCACGTCCAGGGCCTCCTGGTTCCGGTCTACGCCCACGATTGCCCTGTCCCTGAACGCCTTGGCCAACATCGCCGTGCCGTACCCGGTTCCACATGCGCAGTCGAGGATTGCCCCATCCGGTAAGTGCGCGGCACGAAGCAGCCGGACGGCCTCACGGTAGCGGCGTGCATGGCGGGCGGTGCTTTCCTTGCTGCTCGAGTGCTTCGGGTCGTGGTACTCAGCAGGGCGTGGTGCGACCGGCTTCCGTTCGCGCATCGGGATGATGATGGAACGGCTACTCATACGAGGCGGACCTTACGGTGAGGTGCCCCAAAGTACCTACCCTGTTGGGTGTTAGGCCCGCGGCGATCTGTGCTGCGCGAATGGAACCAAAGTAGCGCACGTATAACGTATGAGAGGGCACTTCTGGAGCCGCAGTGATTTCCGAACAGCTCGGCGTGTGCCCAAGCTGTTCCGCTAGGGTGCGGAGTGCGTGGATAGAGGTTTCTGGCCCAATCCATGTCTTGGCGCGGCCCGCACGGTGGGCATTAGAACACGGTCGGGAACAGTACTTCCGTCGACGTGCCCCGAACGGGGTAACCATGAACCCCCTACCGCACCCAACGCAGCGGACGGGCACCCTCATGTTCCTAACTTTGTCGCAACCGGCGCGACGAACGATTTGAGCAACCCGCTGCCGGGTTATACCATATTTCGCGCCGATGGCGGCGAACGTCATGCCGCCCTCATAGGCCGCAACCATTTCTTCGTCGCGCATCATGCTGTCCTTAGCCGGGCAATCGCCGGCAGTTCGGAGTCCCAGATGCGTTTCACGCCGTCGCCCAATGCGCCACCGTCCATCGCCCTGATATGCTCCACCAGTCGCTTGAACGCCCACGGCTCCAGGCTGGCCGCATGGTCGCTGCCCTTCGCGTTGCGGTCCAGCGTGATATGGCGCTCCACGACCTCGGCACCAAGTGCCACGGCCCATTCGGTGGGGCTGCGTCCGTATTCATGTCCACTGTAGCCCACCCGCCAGCCCTCGTCCCCGAACGTCTCGTGCATCCATGCAGCCAGCCTGGGCACGCACATCAGGTTGAGTTCCGTGGTCGGGGCCGGGTAGGCCATGTGACAGTGCAGTACCCAGAGCTCCGGGCATTCGAGGTGTAGCGGTGTGGACGCGGTGAGTCGGGCATAGGCCACCACCACCGCCGTGCGCGTCTGTTCCTCGGCTATGCCACCCGTGCTCAGGACTAGCGCCTGGGCTCCGCGGCGTGCGGCCTGATTGGCGGCAGCGACCACGAGCTCCAGGTCGGTGACCCGGGCCGAGGGGATCTTGATCCATGGGCAGGCCAGTGCGTTCTCCCGTTCCAGGCTCGGCACGTCGAACACGCTCACGCCCATGGCCACACCCGCCATCCGGGCCTCACGCTGGAGTTCGGCCAACTGCTCGGCGCTGAACTCCATGCGCTTGCGGTATGCCAACTTGGACATACGCTCGCCCCATGGTGTGTCGCGCAGTTCGTTCCATTCGGCTTCGGGTACGGCAAGCTCGGGCGTGCGTAGCTGGAACTTCACCGCGTCAACACCCGCCTCTGCGGCAGCATGGATCAGACGGACGGCCTTGCTGAACTCGCCATCCCAATTGATCCCGACTTCCGCGCAGATGTACGTGCTCATGCCAGCATCCACGCCCCCAGCGAGTAGAGCACCCAGCCGCAGAACATGCCGAGGAGCACGGCCGCAATCGCCCGGCGCCAGCTCATGGCTGCTCCGTCTGGTCCTGGCTACGGACCATCGCCGCGCGGTCGCGGTCCTTCCGCCCACGGGTCGCGCGCTCCTGCTCCGCGTCGTATGCGTCCCACCGGATGGGCGCCTGCTTGCGCGTCTTCCAGCCGTATGGGGTGCGGAGTTCTTCCGTGCCGTTGCGCTTGCGTGTGCGGCTCATCAGCCCGCCTTCCGTCCGTCCACATCCTGCCAGTCGAACTCACCGAACAGCGTGCCGTCCGGGTCTACCTTGGCCAGAACCTCGTCGCGCGTCTGATTCATACGCACGGGCCTCGGTGCGCCGCGCAGCGCGGCCATGCACCCACTCACCCGCTTGCGTGGCTCCATGTTGGCGACGGTGTAGTCAGGGTTGTCCTCAACCAGATCCTCCACCGCCAACACCTCACCGATGCGGATGCTGACCTTCGCCGTCACCGCGGGCCGCTCCTGCCCGAGAATCAACACGCCGTCCCCGTTGCCTTCAGCCATCAGGTCCCCCCTGTTAGGCCCGCCAGCGTTTCTGCCAGCAGGGCGTTGCATTGTCTCGCCCACGTCACGTTGTCCGTGTCCACGGGCTGCGCCTCACGGATCAGCCGCGTTACCGTGTCCTGCTCATCGCCCTCGTGGAGCATTGGCACGCCGATCTGCCGGGCGAGATAGCCGACCTCGGCGAGTTGCCCGAGTCCCACGACAGGCGCACCCATGCTGGCGGGGATCAGCATTCCGTGCTTGCGCATGGATACGACCACGCGCACGTCCCCGTATGCGGCACTCGCCCACTCCCGCACGCACTCGCATGTGGGCGGGTACAGGTCGGGCCGGGTGTCGTCCAACTTGTCGTGCAGCACACCCCATGAGCCGAGCAACGTCCGCGCTCGCTCGTCCAGCTTCTCGATATGCGGCACGATGCGAACCCGTAGGCCCAACGCAGAGGCGGCCCACGCGACATGGTAGAGCGCCAGCGCCTCACCGTAGCGGCCACCCGCCCAGCGCCAGTCCGCCTTATCGCTTGCCCAGCACAGGGCCAGCACGTCCGAGCCGCCACGCCATGGCTCCCACGGCGCACCCAACGCAGGATCGGCCACGACCTGCACACGATCAGTCGCAATGCCGAGCGCGCCCAGATGGTCGCATGTCTCCGGGTTCCGCACCGTGAATGCGGCGGCGTGTTCCGTCAGCCAGCACAGGGTGGGCGCAAACATGGGGTGCGTGCCGGTCAGGTCTTTCAGGGTGGGAAACGCAGTCCAGCCGATGCCCCAGACGACTACCGGGATGCGCAGCGCCTCGAGGAATGCGGGCGTCACCTGCCATTGCCAGCCGCTCACGCTGTTGAGTTCCGGCTTGTCCCAGAGCAGGCCACCACCACCCACTAGTACGGCGTCCAGTTTCGCGTTGGCCCATTCGGCCTGCTCACGGGTGGTCCATTGCGTGCTCTGGCAGTCGGACGACGTAATGCCCCAATCGGCTCCGGTGGCCTCGCGCACAGCCCACTGGATGGCCCGGTCGCCGTAGTTCCTGCCCCACGCGCCGATGTGCAGAAGCCGCTTCACGCTGGGTCCCGTGGCAATATGCCCGAATGGGTAAGCCATGAGACAACCACATCGCGGTCGAATCCCGCTGTCTCGCACCAGGCGACGGAACGCCGGGGCTCACACCAGAAGCGGAGCTCGCCCGCGTGGTGCGCGTCCCACGCCACACCCGCCTGCTTGCCAGCCGGTCGTGGCACCCGCAACACCTTCACCGAATCCGCCAACAGGGATTGGGCCAGCCTGCGGTACCCCCTGAAATCGTGGCCACTCGGTGTGCGTTTCCGGCTGTCGGGCACCGCATCTCCGTGTCTAGGTCAAGGGTGCGCTGCCCCAAAGATATAGCGTTTCGGGCAAATTGCAAACCCCACCCGCCGCGCTATGCGCTGATCTTCTCCAGGCCAGAGATACGGGTGTGCTTGGTGGGTGGCTCCCTGTAGGCGGGTGCCGCGGTCTTCAGGGCCTCCGCGTTGAGCCGTGCTATCTCGGCTTCCTCGAGCCGACGGGCCTGCTCCCTCGATTCGTTGGCCGTGGTGCCCTCGGTGCGGCGCTGGTCCTCCTGCCGGTCGGATGCGATGGCGTCGTCTATGGCGCGCTCGAGGATGGAGGCGAAGTACGGCCGGTAGAATCGCTCCGGCTTGGCGGCGGTCCAAGACAGGATCGCCGTGGCGAGGATTGGTGGCTGTCGGTCGGTCGCCATGCCCTTCCATGCGCCCTGCTCGGTTCCGTGTGGACCCCAGATGCCCCAGATCGAGCGTTGCGCCATCAAGTCCACACTCGTCAGGCAGTCCGCGTGGGTGCCTAGCCAGGGGGCTAGTTCGGCGTGCCGGGAGTTTTCCACATTCGGTGGCCGCTGGGGGGCTACGGGGGGGGTAGTTTCAGTAGCAGAAGCAGAAGAAGACTGCAAACAGCAAACTGCAAAGCTAGATTCTGCCACTGGCAAAACTGTGGCACTGCCAGAATTGTCCTTCTCGTGCTTGGCCTTTGCGCCGGCCTTCCCCGCGTCCGATTTCGCCTTGCAGTAAGCGTCCTGCTTTTGACGCTCCAGATCGAGCCTCGGGTGGGTGTACCGTTCACCGCTCCTGCGGAAGCACTTTTCCACACCCACCCAGATGCGTTCCATGTCGGCTTCGGGCACCCGACAGAGGCGGGCAAGTAGACTCGAGTCGGCGGGGATCGATCCCTCAAGCCAGCAATAGGACAGGAGGTGGACGTAGGCCCCCTCCTGCTCTAGCGTCATCAGCGCCACGAGCTCGTCAGCTAGGTAGTCCTTTGGGTAGAACTGGAACGCGGGGCGCTTGTCAGCCACGTATCTTCTCGGTCGGGGTGTCTATCCCCATGCGGGCCCGCAGGGCGTCAAGGGCGTGATGGACGATTGCCGCCAGTTCGCCGTCGCGTGCGATGGGGTACTTGGCCCTCACCGCCTCGATCTCTGAGCGGATCTGGTCGGCGGTGTAGAGAGGAATCCACTCTGTTTCGCCAGGTTCCTTCCAATCCGAAAACCCGTGGTCTACGTGGTAGAACCCCACCGGCTGCATCTTGTCAGCGGCCATCGTGGCCCTCTTCACATTGCTGCCTGTAGAAATCGCGCTCCTCTTGTTCTTCCTGACGGCGACGTTCTTCGTGCTCGCGTTCGCGGCGCTCGTATCCTTCCGGGTCGCGGTCATAGGCAGCCATCTCCTCATTCATGCGGCGAATGAACTCCACTGGCATGACCATCCCCGTAGGCCACCTCGGTCTACCCACGGTCGTCCTCCTTGGGCTCGGTGCCCTGGTCATAGATCCACTGCCGGGCGATCTCACAGAGGGCGATGAACACTGCGTCCTTGTCGCGTTCCAGTTGTCCCAGGTCCGCGTAGGGCACGAGGTCAGGATGGATCTTGCGCTCGCTGTCGTAGGCTTCGCCGTGGGCCCATCCCATCGCCAGATAGGCTTGCATCCATGACCCATGAAGCTCCTCCGGCGACATGGATCTATGGGAGCCACACTGACGTTCGATCACCTTGCAGAACTGCGCCCGAAAGGCGTCTTCGCGGTGGTCCCACCACGCAGGGATGATCGGTGCGCCAGCAGCGGTAGCGGCAATGCGAGCCGCCTCGTACACGAAGTAGGCTCTACGCTCCGTCAGGCTCATGTCGCCTCCTCCCCGAGGGCCACGCAGCGGTCCCACTCCGCCATCAATTCACGAGTCGTAACCGCACGTCCGCATATCTCACTCGCTGGGTAGCGCCACCCAACGAGACGGCAGAGCCTTCCTACCGCGATCTCGAATTGGCATTCATCATCCATCAACTCCCTGATAGCCGTTCTGATTTCTTCGCGCTCGGTGTTCTTCACGGCTTCCCCTCCCTGGGGGCCACGGGTGAGGCGGGGGCGTGCCCGTCGTAGTCGATGATCGGCGCGAACAACCCGCTCGAAGCCTCCGTGGACAGCTTCGCACTCAGGACGGAGATCGTGTCGATTACGTCGCGTGTGTCGAGGTTCACCATCACATCGACCGGCCCGTTTTCGTGGCTGGAGTAGATGCATAGGCGATGCGTGTCGGACGGGACCGGCGCGGTGTTCGTATGGCCGCAGCACATGAACGAGGCGTGGCCCTCGGACGAGAGCCGGGCCATGCCCGCGCAGTCGTTGCGCCCCCTCGGGCAACCGCCTGGATGGTGCGTCTCCCCGTCCCATAGGCGCGCGCTGCTTCTGGCGTCATTCATCTCTTCACCTCCGGGTGGGAGCGGAGCGCAGCGAGCAAACCAGCACGGATCGCGCGCGGCCACTCGGCGGCCCAGAATTGCACGTCGTGTGGCTTGAGCGGCTGCATGGCGTGGGTGATGGCCTCGGCGTGGAAGTCGCGCACCATCTGGTCCAGCGCCCCCACGTCCTGCTCGGCGTCGCGTCGGACCAATTTTTCGCACGTTCGGCGGATCGAGTCCTTGTGCTTCGCCAAGAAACGTTCAGCGAACTCATCCGGCTCCTGCTCAACGGGCTCACGGTAGACGGAGCCCAGCGGCTCGCCGCAGTCGGCGCACCGAACCTGCGTTGCGTCCTCGGTGCAGCACGCGGCACACAATGGCTCCCCAACCGTGCGGGAGCGGAGAGCGGCAGCGAGCCCGATGGCAGCAGCCCGTCGCGCGTCTACCCTGTCTCTTACGTCCACGAATTTGTGCCCATGAAACGGCCCGAAGCACTCCTGCTCCAAAAGCACCCGAGCCAGCGCCTCCACGTCCTCGTGGGGCTCGGGACGTTCTGCGGCCAGGTGTGCGTGGGCGTCGTGGGCACCCATCGCTGCCAGGGCTTGCCACAGGTGGTGCATCACCTCGTCAGCTATCTCATCCGCCCCGATGTCGTACTCTTGGAGCGATACGAGCGCGCATCGGATATTGGCCTCCACGGTCTCCTCGTTCGGGCGCTCCGGCTCCCCGGGCACTGCCTCGGTCCATCCCCTCGGACGCCGAAACTCCCACTCGCGCTCCACGTCCTCATGGGGCTCCACGGGAGGCACGGGGCGCGACGTCTCATCTTCCCATGCCAGCGTTCCATCCAGCTTCCACACGAGGTCAAGGTCGAAGTCCACCGTCGGCTCCTCGCTGGCTTCCGGGGGAGAGGCGGTGAGCGACACAAGCACCTCTCCGGATTCCACCGGATGGCCGAAGTGCCTTCCTGCATGCCCCCTCGGCCTGTCACAGATGTAGACCGGATCTCCGAGGCCACCGCCAAGGCCGAATGCGCGGCCACAGTAGTTCGGCTCCCGCTCCCCACCTTGGCGGGCGAGGGCGAGGATGCGCTCCCGGAAGTGCGACACCGCAGCGAAACTCCTAGGAGGCTCGGACCCAGGCATATCCGCACCAGCCAGATAGGCGCGCTCCAACTCGTCCTGTATCCGTTCCACCAGCGCCTCCACGTCCCCAGCATCACGGCGAGCGCGAACGAACTCCGTAGACGACAGCCCTCCCGTTATGTCTGGGGCCGCACCGTAAAAACTCGCCATCGTGGGAAACTCCGCATCGGGGGGCACGGGAGTGGCATAGAGGGCCATCGCCTCACCATCCTCCACGTATGGCATGAAGGGTGAGACCTGCGCCCACTCGCCTCCCTGTAGCGCCGCGAGGTTCTTCGGCGTGATCCACGCCACCGCCACCGGCTCCCCCACGGGCTCGGCACGGAGCAGAGCAGTGGCCTCGCGGACGGTGGCCCTGTGCTTGTCCAGTTCCTCCCGGGTCACGTATCTGTCCCTCATGCCCATCGACGCATCAACGCGCTCCAGTGCCCTCGCGATCCTCTCGCGCTCAGTCATGGTCCGGTACCTCCGCCGTGAACATGGTACGGATGCAGCGCACGTCACCGGCACGATGCTGCTTGTCCCACTCGCCGGGTTTGCCCATATGCTCCTTCCACGCCCCGATGCTTCCTACTAGCGACGGGCGGGCCGTGAACGGCAGCGACACCCATTCGCTGCCGTTACGCATCCACACGACCCAGTTCCACTCAGTCCTTGTCATGATCGGGCCCTCTCACGGGTGCGGAGAGCGGCGAGCACGTTTGCCGCCTTTCGCAGGTCACGCAGAAGCCCATCGAACACCTCCACGCGAACCCCCGCGTCCTGCGAAATCTTGAGCAGGTCGGCGTGCGTCACCAAGCGCGCGACGAGTTGCGAGTCTGGCCACCACTCCACGTCCCCAGGCTCAGCCACGGTGGGGAGGGCAGCAAGGATCGCCTTTTCAAGCCACACAACCCGCTCGGGGCCTTCAATGCCAACGTTTTCGGATTCACACATTGGACAGCGGTACGTTTCCTCTGTGCTGTCAACAACGTGGAACCGCTCGCAGTCGCGGCAAAAGAAGGCCCCGATGTTCCCGTAGAGGGCGTGGAGGTCTACTCCGTCGGCGTGATGTCCACGTAGTACGCCTTCCCCGCCTCGAAGAAGCCCGCCAGGGCCTTGTTGGCCACGTTGAACTTCATCTCGCCCCACGGCGTGTAGATCGAGAACGCCCGATCCTCCTTCGTCAGCGCCTCGTCGTACTGCGTTGGTCATCTCGATCACCGCCCCGTTCTCGCTGGCCGGATCGCCCTCCACCTTCTGCACCGTGAACTTGCACCGTGCCGTCTTGACCATTCCCCACCTCGCTCTCTGTTGCCACCAGTTCAGGGTCGGTGGCTTCACCGTTTCTCAGCGCCTCCACATCCTCCCTGTGGGGCTCGGGGGCACGTACCAGGTCTCGCAATGTGATGTCGCTCGGATGCTTGGCGCCCCGAGGGATAATCCGCAGCGTACCACACTCGGCGCACATCTGCGTTTCCCCGAAATGCTCGCTGGCGGGGCTGGTCGTCTCCCACCGATGCGGCGCACCAGCCGCACATGGGTAGGTGTCTGGGTCCCTTCCTCCGCCGCTCATCTCTCCCCTCCTTCGGGCTCCACGGGAGGCACGGGGCGGGTCGTTTCGTCCTCCCACTCAAGGCTCCCATCAGGCTTCCGCACGAGGTCAAGGTCGAAATCCACCGTCGGCTCCTCGCTGGCTTCCGGGGGAGCCGAGGCGAGGCGATAGCCGTAGACGTGTGACGCTGCCGTGCCGGACGACATCGGGCAGATTCCGCCCTGCCACTCGGGGCGACCACAGTTGACGCAGATCTTCGCCTCCCTCTCCCCGCTCCCGGCGAGGGCGGCACGAAGCGATCCCACCTGAGAGCGCAGTGCTTCAGCGTCCTGCTCCGTGTGCATCAAGTCGGTGCGGAGGCGGATGATCTCGGCCACGGCAGCGTCGAGTGCGCGAACAGCCCGTTCCGCGTCGTCCGCGGTCGGGTGTGGATTTGCCTCAAGCACGTATGCGGCTTCCTTGGCTTCGCTCACGACATCCGCCTCCTCGCTCCCCGTGGGGAGCCCGTCAGGAGTGCTCATGGTCCATCTCCGTGACTTGCTGATTGATCTTCGCGGCTTCGGCCATATGCCATGCTATCACGGGTGCCGCGCCGTCTACTTTGTCGAGCCGCGCTGCCCATGTGATGTGCTCCATCATCGCATCGCGCAGGCGGTTCCTTGCGATCCTGCGCGCTTGGTCCTTGGCGTACTTCGAGTCCCGCCCGCGCCAGTCAATGAGGGCCGTCAGGATGTAGGCACGAGCCACGTCTTCGGAGATCCACCCAGCGTCCGGCCACTCATAGACCGGCCCGAGCCATTCCCACTCGCCCACCTCACATGTCACCGCAGATCCACGGGAGCGAAAGTAGAATGGCTGTCCGTCGAAAGTCCCTTCGGCCTGCACGGGGCAGTTGCCGCCAAGCCACTCGATAACGAGCCCTTCCTCGGGGAGCCCGCTGGGGGTGGTCATCCGTAATACTCCGCTTCGAGGTCCTGTTGGCGGTCAGACAATTCTTGCGCCATCGCAGCAGCGGCGTCCCTGTCGATCTCGCGCGCCTCGCGGTTGTATTCCTCGCGGGTGATACGGCCAGCATCGAGGTCCGCCTCAAGGCGCTCATGTTCGCGCTCTGCCGCGCGATCAATGTGCCATCTACTCATCGTCGTTCTCCTCCCCCTACCGGGGGCCTGTGGGGTTAACAGCCCGCATCCTCCGTGCGATCTCGCGCAGGAGGTAGCCGGGGGTGCCATGTGAGTAGGCGTCGCCCGCAATCACAATGACGACCCCGATTTCTGGGTGTCGGTCGAACCACTCGGCCCACGCCTCCAGGGCTTCCGGGGTGGGCTCGCTCGCTTCGATTACCTCGGCGGCGCAGTCCAACGTGTGCGACAGGTCCAACGACAGGCACGGGCTCCCAGCGTAGGAGCGCAGCGTCTGCGCCAGTCCTCGGGCGGCAGAGGGCTCGCCCCCATCACCCGGGGCACGCTCAGGCGTACCCGACTCACGAGACACGAGCGTCTCGCTGGGTGATGGGGGCGAAGCGCGACGGTTCCAGGCGGCTGCGTTGTCGTCCCTGTGGATGCTCGCAATTTCCGGTCCCATCGCCCCACAGTCGGCGCATATCACTTCGCCATCGCTATCGTGCCACGCATTGTCTTCCCCGCAGAACGGGCACGGCTTCAACGTCTCAGTCATGGTCCCCTCCGTAGGCACGGAGGATGGAAGCCAGGGTACAGTCGGGTGCATGGCCCCTCGCCTTTGACTCACCGCACAGCGGGCATTCAGGGCGGGGCGGATCATACGGGGCCTGCCCTGCGTGTTCGCAATCCCTTAATGCTCCCAAGATCCGCTCCCACTCCTCCACCGGGACGACCACGACGTGGACCATGTCGGCGTAGTACTCGTCGCTGTTCCACACGCGGACGACCTCGCCTGGGTTCTGGCCCATCGTTCCCGGTGCGATCCAGCCCTTCACGATCTCGTTCATAGCTCCTCCGCCATTCGAGCCGCGATCATTTTGTCCTGAATCGCAATCGTTTCTGTCGCTGCGTCCAGCGCCTCCCTCATCTCAGCGGCAGAGCGTAGGGCAGAGGCGACTCTGTCTGTGGCGAACACGCGGCGACCGTCTTCGGTGCAGTGCATCTCCGCGACCTTCAGCCTCCACGCTAAATCCCGGTACTCTGCGGCGTTCATGGGAACACCGCTATTCCGATGGCGTAGGCGATCACAAGGAGGATGATCGCTGCGACCACCGCGAATGCCCCGAATATCGTGGCATAGTACGGATCGCGGTCCATGCCTTTCCCGACCGTCCTCGACACGATTCCGAGGACTAGTAGGGCCCCTAGGCCCATGAACAATCGCGCAGTCCCCGGGTCCGTCGTGCTCCGCTGGCTCGGTGGTGGGCCATACCGTCCGCGCTTCCGTGCATGCTTCGCGCTCGGCCTCGCCCAACTCCTTCAGGAGCTTGTCGGTCAGGTCCACGAGGGTGTGCATCCACTGGAGCGCGTACTCCTCGGGCTCTTGGGCCACCGTGTCCCGGACGTGGGCCATGAGCGCAACCTGGCGGCGCAGGGAGGCTAGGTTGTGGGGGTGGCGGCACTTCATGCGACCTCCTCGCGGCCGAAGTTGGCGGCGGCGATGTCTGAGGCCATGACGGAGTGGATGGCGTCACGGCGCCCAAGCTCGATGCCCTTCGTCAGCCCCTCGGTGTGGGCGTGCTGACACGCGGCCTTGAGGTGCGCGGCGGCGAGCGGGGCGGCCAGCATCATGCCGGCGGATACGCCCAGGAGCACGCCGACGAGGAAGGCGAGGGTGGTCGGGTTCATCAGTCCTCCGTCAGGTTGACGACTTTCGTCGCGTAGGTTTCGCACCCGGGGGTACGCACGCAGCCGTTGTAGGCGTTCAGGCTTTCCCGGATCGCCTTGTCCAGCGCCCGGCCCAGGTAGTCCCGCAGGATGGTTGAGCCGTAGCACACGCTCGTGATCCCGTCAGTCAGGTCGGTGCCGCACGGGTGGTCCGCTCTCACGTGCACCGGCATGATCTGCATCCAACCCACCGCGCCGGCGAAGCTCGTGGTGTCGGGAACTAGCCAGGGGTTCTCCACCATCAGCACGGCGGCCACGAGCGCAGGCGATAGCTCCCGCGTCTCGGCCTCGGCGACGATGGCCCACGCGGCTTGGCGCGCCAGCCACGGGTCCCGCGCCCGCCGTAGTAGCGCCCGCTCGATGGGGAACACGTGGCGGACGTACCGGGTGACATCCCCGTCCAGGCTCGCGGACAGGAGGGCGGCCTGACGCTCCATGCGGGCAACCTCCGCCTCAACGTCGTAAACGGCGTGCTCGATGCGCGTCCGCGTGGTATGGGGCAGGAACGGCGCGGCGATGAGGGCGGCAAGCACGACCAGGGCGGACCTCACGGTGTGGCCTCCGGCGGCGCTTCCTGGGTGTCAGGCACGTCGGGGCCGAGCAGGGCCGTCAGGCCGAGTTTGAGAGCAAACGCGCACCAGCCGACCAGCCAGACCCACCCACGGGTCACCAGTGGGATGGCCTTCCAGTCCTGCGGCCGGAGCGCATCCACGGCACGGACCAGCCGACGCGCGGCCTGCCGTACCGATACCAGCGCCCGTCTCGTTCTCGTGGTCATGCAGCTCTCCTGCCGACGTATCGCCAGCGATAGATCAGGTTGCCGTTCGAGCCCGGGGTCGTGCTCACGTGGTCGGGATGCTCTGAGCGGACCCAGTCCCGGGTGCGGAACACGGTGCCCATGATGTTCGGGGAACAGTCCGCGGGGAGCGCGAGACTTGCCTGCGTCTTGCGGAGCACTTCCGCGTCATCGGCCGTCACGCACGCCTGGGCCTCACCCAGCATGTCCACCCGGAGCAGACAGAGCACGGCGAGCCGGTCGCGCATCCGCTCCAGCCACGCCCGCCGCTCGTCGGCCATCTTGTCCAGCACGGAGACGGCACGCTCGCGCTCGGGTGGGCGTGGCTCGAACAGGTCGGGTGGATACGTGCGAACGGTGCTCACCGGCCCATCTCAAAGAGGTGGAAGACGAGCGCGCCGTCGGCCATCTGCCACGATCCGATATACCGCCCCACGTCGTCGTGAAGCGTGTGGCCCGTGCCGGCGAAGCGGAAGCGGCGCATTTCCTTGGGCAGCATAGGGTTCACCCGCGCCCACAGGCAGGGCACGCCGCCCTGCATGGCCACGTAAAGGGGTTCTGCCCCCATGGGCATTTCCAGGGTCACCACGTCGCCCAGGGCCAGCGGAAACTTCCACATGACGGTCATGCGGCCTCCACCGACGCCATCAGCCATGCGTCGTGGTACATCGGGGCGGTGGCTCGCACGGATTCCTTGGTGCGGCCCCAGGTGGCCAGGAACTGCGCCTCGCTGGCGTTGTCATAGTCCTGATGCACGGGCCTCCAGAGCGGGACCAGCACCGTCAGGTCGCCACCACTCCCGCGCGACTTCATGTGGGCCGGGTCGATCTGGTAACCCCTGGTGGCCGTCAGTCCGGTCACCTCGCACGGCTGGACCACGACCCAGTCCCGCTTCTCCCCGAAGTTCCGGGCGTACAGCTTGGCGCGGCGCTTCGGGTTCGTGCGTGGGATGCTGTTGCGTGGCCGCTCGCCGGCCAGCACCTCGCGCCGCAACCGCTCCTGCCAGGCGCGCACGGACGCGGCGTGCTTCTGTCTCGCCTTCTGCACGTCGGGGCTCATGCGGCCTCCATCGAACGGGCCTCACCGTCAACGACCTGGACCAGTCCGGGGCCCGAGCGGCCCACGGAGCAGATCAGGACTTGCACCCCGGGTTCCTCGCGCGCCTCGGCGTCGATCTCCGCCAGCATGTCGTCGTCGAGCACGTCGCCCTCGTCGATCAGCGTGAAGCCGAGCCCGGCGGCCTCCGCCACCGCCAGCGCGATCCGCACGCGCTCCCCACCGGATGCGACCTCAAGCGGGCGCGCGTTGTAGATCGGCACGCCCTCCGGGTCGAAGGACAGGCCGTCTACGGGGATTGCGGCCGCTTCGATCAGTGCCAGGCGCTCGGCCTCCACGGCCTTCATGGCGGCGGTGATTCGGTCGTACTCCGCCGTTGCGCGCTCGGCCTCCACCTGGGCCGCCTCGTATGCCTCCCACGGGCGCATGGAGCGGGCCACGGCTTCCGCGCTGGCGATGTGGGCCATGTACGCCTCGATGGCCTCGGTCGGGTCGGGCATGGCTTCGGCGGACGCCTGGGCCACCTTCAGCCCAGCCTCAAGCCTGCGCCGGTCCTTCTTCATCTCCTCCAGGTCCGCTTCTGCGCCGTTCAACTCGGCGCGTAGGGCAACAACCATTGCCCCCTGGGCGCCGATGTCTCGGTCAATCCGCTCGATCTTCGAGCGCTCCGCCAGGACAGCACTGGCCGCGTCCTGCCGCGCGCGGTCCTGTTCCCGGAGCTTGCGGACCTCGGCAATGGCGGCCTCCGTGTCCACGGGCTCGGGCTTCTCGCCTTCGGGCCGGGGCACGGCGTGGGCCTTCCGCTGGTCAGAGATCGCGGGCGTGCGCTCATCGTAGAGCGCCTTCCATGTGGCCTTCTTCTCGGCCAGTTTCTTCGGAAGCTCCGGGTCGTTGCCTAACCCCAACAGGATCTCGGTCTTCCGCGCCAGCGGGAGGCCAAAGAAACTTTGGAGGTCGGGGTCCGCGCCGTGATTCAGTTCGTCCAGCTTCGCCTGGCCGTACTTCCCACCGTCCGGGCCCTTCACGTAGAGCGAGCCCTTCGGATTGGCTGGCGTGTGATTGCGCTTGACCCGCCATCCTTCGTCGAGGAGGATGTCGGTGTACCCGGTGCCGTCCTCGGATGCGTCGTTGACCGGGCGCTCGCTGACGTGGGCCGCCCCGCCCATCGCTCCATTGACCGCACGGAGCAGCGAGGTCTTCCCGGATCCGTTCTTGCCCGTGATGGGGATTAGCCCCCGATCCGGGATGTGCTCCACCAGCGCGGCCCGTAGGCCCTGGACCATGTGAACCTCGATCCGGACCAGCTTGGGACCCTGCTTCTTGGCGGCGTTCATGGGGCTGGATCTCCTAGTTTCGCCATGGCGTTGTAGTGTGCGATTGCCTTCTCGTCCCACGTAAGTTCTGCGCGGAGCCGCCAGTATTCGGCCTGGGCCTGTTCGCTTTCCTCAAGCGCGGCGGCGGCGCCTTCGATGTGCTGGCGGTAGCGGTCATCGGCCCGCGCCATTCGCTCTAGCTTGGCCTCGGACAGCCCTTCCTTCGCATGGACCTGCGCGAGTTCGCCGGCGATGTGGGCAAGCACGACTTTCCGCATGTGGTCCATGTGGTATGCCACGCCCGCCGCCTTCGCCTTGCGCTCTCCGAGCGCGCCGAGTTCCGCGAGCCGGTCGTATGGATCGCTCCCCAGCGACGCCACAAGGGTTTCCCGCGCGCTACCGTCGGGGTGCTGCCTGCGGGCGGCCATCTCGCGGAACGTCGGCATCATGCCTCAACGCCGCCGGCGAGCGCGGACAGCCACTTCTGCACGGCGGCCATCTTCGCGGGGCTCAGGGTAGCCACGGCACCCTCGGCCCGGCTCCGCTCCTCGGCGTCGATGGCCTCCAGGTCGTGGGCGGCCTTGATCTCTGTGAGCAGATCCTTCTCCCAGGTCGGGAGCCAGATCGGATGCTCGCACCCCTTGGCCTTGCACTTCAGGTCGGGGCCCTTCGGGTTCTTCTTGTTGGTGCGGTTGTCCCACATGGTGCCGCCGCACTTGGGGCACAGGATCACCTCGTCGCCTACGGTGGCGGGCTGGCCCTGCGTCGGCTTTGACGGGGCAGGCGGGTCCTGGCGTGTGGGCGCCTCACCCTTCGGCGGGTGGCTGGCGGCATTGCCGTCGTCGTCTTCCTGCGTGATGCCGGCGATTGCGGCCAGCGAGTACCGGCGCAAATAGGTAATGGCGCTTCCGAGGCTCTGTGCGTCGGACGGCTTCGGCCCCTCCTTCGTCTCTTTCGGCGCGAGGGGGGCACTTGCCGTCTCGGCCATCCACTCTCCCGACTCGTGAAGGATGACGTTTTCCAGCGATGCGGTACCGTCCGCTCCCGTCGCCACGAATTGCACAACGGCGAGGCCGTGGGCCGAAAAGACTGGCTTCATCACGCGCAGAATCTCGGTCAGGTCCGCGTACCGACTCCGGTAGAACGGGTTGGCCGCGTTCTTGGTTGCGTTCTCCACCTCGGCCTGCGCCTCCACCAGCGCATGGGCCAGCTTCGCGATGCTCTCAGAGTGACGCATCTACCACCTCCCCATCCTGTAGTCGGTTTCGTCGTCCCACTCGATTGCCTTCGGCGGCCCTGCCACGTAGCCCACCTCGTCCAGGAATGCGTCCACCTCGGCCTCCAGGGCGGCGAGCCGTTGCGCTAGGCGCCACCCGAGCTCCCGTTCCTTCCGCCCGTTCGCCTCCAGCCACACCACGCACGCGCACAGGTTGTGGAGCGGCGAGATTGCGTCAGCGTCGGCTTCCGGCAGGCGGTCCACGGGATTCGTGGGGCTCGGCTCCAGGTCGCCGGTCAGGGCGATCCGGTTGCGCTCGGCGTTGAGCGACTCGGTCATGGAGCGGCCGTTCATTCGGCATCCCAATTCGTGTGCATCAACAGGGCCAAAAGGAACGACAAGCCCGTGAGCGCCAGTCCCACGGGCCACCATGGGCTGGTGTCATACACGGTCAGGATCGCCGTTGCGACCGCAACCCCGAGCATGAGCGCGGAGCAGTAGATACCCCTTTCTCTTGTAGTCATGGTCAGAAGTCCAGTTCGGGTTGCGCGTCGGCGGGCAGCTTGTGGGTGCAGGGTTCGCAGTATTCCTGCCGCTCCCACTCCCACCCGTTGCGCTTCGTGCGGAGCCAGTAGGGGCGGGCCTCCGCCTCCGGGATCTCCTTGCCGCATCCCCAGCACGTCACGGTGTCCTCGAGCGTGACCACGGGGAACGGGCAGGGCCCGGGCAGGATCTTGATGTTCATGGTGGCTCCGGTTGTCATGGTCGGGTTCCGGTTGCTTTCGTTGTCAGGCGGCGGGCCGGTGAATCGTCGCGTGGTTGTCGCGCCACACGATGATGTAGCCCTCGCGCTTCGCCTGGTCGGCGTAGGTGCGGGCGTTGATCTTGCACCGGGTGATTCCGTGCCCTGCCGTGACACGCTCCCCGGTCATGATGACGCCGATCTGCTCCCCCGGGCGGGTCGAAACACTCTTGCTCGTTTTCATCGTCGTTCTCCGTTGTCAGGCGGCGGGCTTGGTGCCCGCCTCGATGTCGGCGTGCATCCGGTCGGCGGCGGCCTTACACATTCCCTCGGAGGTCGGCGCACCGGCCTCGTGGCGGATCCGATCAGCGTCCGTCAGCCAGTGGTGCGGCGTGCACCACACGCACCGCATGGCCAGCAGTTCACGGACGTTGCCGTTCAGGCCGACCCAGCGCACGGCAGTCACGGGGTGGCTCCGAGGGCGGCACGGAGTAGTGGCGCCAACGCCGCAGCCGTGACGCGGTCGTACTCGGCCAACGCCGCAGCCGTGACGCGGTCGTACTCGGCCAACGCCGGAGCCCTGACGCGGTCGTACTCGGCCCACGCCGCAGCCGTGACGCGGTCGTACTCGGCCAACGCCGCAGCCCTGACGCGGTCGTACTCGGCCCACGCCGCAGCCGTGACGCGGTCGTACTCGGCCAACGCCGCAGCCCTGACGCGGTCGTACTCGGCCAACGCCGGAGCCCTGACGCGGTCGTACTCGGCCAACGCCGGAGCCCTGACGCGGTCGTACTCGGCCAACGCCGCAGCCGTGACGCGGTCGTACTCGGCCGACGCCGCAGCCCTGACGCGGTCGTACTCGGCCAACGCCGCAGCCCTGACGCGGTCGTACTCGGCCCACGCCGCAGCCGTGACGCGGTCGTACTCGGCCAACGCCGCAGCCCTGACGCGGTCGTACTCGGCCAACGCCGGAGCCGTGAGTACCTTGTGCGCCAGCCACCCCACGTCCAGGCCGAGCCGGTGGGCTTTACGGATCGTCGCAACCGTGATCGGGGCCCCATTGGGCCACTCGTGCTCCACGATGGCGACCTGTTCGGGGCATGCGCCTAGCGAACGCAGGTACTTAGCGGTGATGCGCTTCATTTGTCGTCTCCGGTAAGGGCGGCACGGGCGATGACGTGGCACGCGGTTGAGCACCCCATCTCGTCGCAGTTGTGAACGTCGGGGTGGTCGTCAGCCAGGTCGCCGTTCGGTGAGCCATCCGTCAGGATCATCTCACCCTCGGCAGTGACCCACAGGGTTCCGCAGAACATCGTTCCAGGTGGCACGCGCTCCCGCTGGCGGCGCTCGTCCGACATCGGATATGCATGGACCCTGGCGAGGTGCAGGAAGCGTGTGGCGATGTCCTCGGGCTCCACGGGCAGGCTCGCAACCGCACGGCGCAGGCATTCGCAGGGGCCGTCGGTGTAGCCGTGCTCGTGGCAGTGGTAGTGCGCGCCGGTGAGCGTCCTGAAGCCTTCGTGCGTGATGCTCATGCGTCCCCCTTCAGCGCGTCCTTCGCGCGGTTGCTTGCGGTCCACCATGTCAGGCGGCGAGCGCATTGTGCTTCGCGTAGTGGGCAATCACTCGCCCGCACCAACCCTGGAGCAGCCGTACCGTGTGCAGATCCGCGTCCGTCATCCCGTCCACGTCGCCCTCGTCAGGCATGTCGATTGAGCGGATGAAGACGACCACCTTGCCCTCGGCGGGCTCGGTCTCGCCCTCCACCACCACGGGCTCGGCGTTCTCGACGGGTGTGGGCTCGCTGGCTTCGGCAAGGCGCCGCGCGGTGGCCTCTGCCACTTCCTCGGCCATCGTCTTCGGTTCGGCCTTCGGCTTGCGGGGCTTCGGAAGCATCCGGCGGTCCCGGGCTGTCCGAACGTGCTTCGCGGTCACGGGCTTGCCCTTGGCTTCGGCGTCGGCCCGTGCCTCCTCCAGCACTTCCGCCCGCTGGTCCACAGGAACCGCGACCAGTTCGCGGGCCTGGCCCTCGTTGACCGGAACAGTTGTTCCACTTTCGAGCAGCCCGACCACGACCTCGTGGGCGTCGATCAACTGGCGGGCGCGGCGGTCGGTCCACCCGCAACGGGCCTGGCAGTACGCCTCGAAGGTGCCGAAGTCCTCCCTGTACAGCCGTTGGTCACGAATGATGGACAGTGCGCCCCCGACCTCCGCGAAGGTCTGGAGCCCCTTCTCCACGATCCCGTCCAAGTCGTTGAACTTCCGGCGCTCGACTACGGTGAGCGGCTCGGGCTTGGTGACGGTGGCCACGGCTTCGGTAGTCATGCGGCCCGCTTTGCGTCGTCAGCCACGGCGCGGGTAACGGCACGTTCCACGTACTCGGCGCGCGTCTGCCCTTCACGGGTGGCGATTGCCTCCACCAGCCGGATGATATCCGTCCGAAGTCTGAACGTCACGGGTTCCCTTGTCGGGGGCCTCTTGGTCGGCACGTTGCTCCTCTCTTTCCGGGTTGGATCCTTGGCGCGGTATACGATACGTGTACGCCAGCCCGGATGTCAAGGGTCTTGTTTCCGCACCCACCAATAAGCAGAGGCCGGAGCCCATAGGACCCGGCCATTAAACGCCGTAGTTGTCAGCACGCGCCCTAACAGGTAGGGTAGCTGCCGCTAGCGCACCACGGCCTCAAGCGCACGAAGGATGGCGTAGTAGCCCAGCGCCTTCGGGATCTCATAGAGCGGGGCCCACCGGGGATAGCGCACCGTCGTGCGGTACGGCTCCTCGAGCCCGGCGGCGACCCCAAGTGGCAGGCGCACCCGGTAGTCCTCGGCCACCAAGTCGCCGTAGCCATTCATGCTCGTCACGAGCAGGGGGTTCCGCTGGAAGGGGAGCCAAGTCTGCCCAACCGTGAAGGAGCGGATCACGGAGGGGGACGGAAGCGCACGTTCTGTGCTATCCTGTCCTAGCTCAGTAGGACGTTCCGGGTCGGACTGCGCTATCAGGATAGGACGGCAGAACCGCTCCACGTCCTCCATGACGGCTCCCGGGGCGATGGCGCGCACGTCGGGTTGTAGATAGACGTACACGATCCTGTCGCGTATCCCCGGCGGGCCCGACGGCACCTCGCGCACGATGATGGCAACCCTCGTGGTCTCCACTTCCCGATATGGGAATACTCGTTCCCAACACGACAGGCAGGCCACCAGCGTCAGGGCAACGCCCACGAGCACCCACCCAATGCGGCCCATTACCCAGAAGCCAACCCTGGCGCCGTTCATGGGATATCCAACAGGTCGCCCATCGCCTCGAACCACGCCTCGCGCACGGCCACCATGTCGTCCCGCTCGGCGGGCCCCAAATGCTTCACTTGGCCGCGCAAGTATTCACCGAACGCCTCGATGGCCGCGAATGCTTCACCGGCCCGGGATGCGCGCGTGAACTCGGCGCTGTCTTCCGGCAGGTTGAACGCGAGGATGCCTTTCATGCTGCGCGCTCCACCACCCGGAACACCGGGTACCGCTGAAGGTGGCCCACGCTCGTCTGCCTCCAGTCGCGGAACCCTTCCATCTTGCCCTCACGGCACAGCGCCCTCACCCGGTGCTGCACGGTGGTGAGGGGAAGGCCGGTTATGTCGCAAATCTCCGCAGACGTGAATGCGTTAGGCGCCGACGCCCCGGGCGTTGGCTGGGCCTCGAGCATGGCCTGGATCAGTTCGGCCTCGGTCATGTCGCGGCTCATGCGGCGCTCCGAATGATGGTGGGGCGCCGGGGCGCGGCGATGAACGGAATCACCTCGTCGCGCCCGTCACGGATCATGCAGGCCGCGATCCCCACGTCAGCCAGCCGTTCGGCAGCGATCCGGTGGACGAACTCGGTGGCGAGCTGGAGGCAGGGCGTGGCTATCAGGCGGGTGACGCGCTTGTATGGCCGGCCGGAGTCGCCGTACAGGTGGGCGTGGGAGCGGATGGCAATGTCGGGTGGTCGTTCCTTGTCATCCCGCGCCTCGAACTCGATGTCCTGGGCGTAGTACAGCAGGTACGGGTTGCGCGTGTGCGCACGCTGGCCCATGCGCCCGTGGTGGGCCTGGTCAATGAGAAGTCCACCGACTTCGTAGCGCCGCCGGTAGCTTGTGACTTGGCCGGTGTCGGGGTCCTCCACCAGCGGGAACCCCTTATCGCGCAACACCCTTGCCAGCCCTTCTTCCAATGAGCCGCCCTTGCCCACGTGCGCCCCGGTGCCCCGGGTCATGTGGATGGCCACGGGCCGGAGCTCGGTGAAGGCGTGGACCAGGACGCGGTTTGCCGTGCGGACATGGTGGCTGTCCATGGCCGAGGTATACTGCGCGTTCGTGTTGAGGTGGTGGAGCCCATCCGTCATGTCGCCATTGACGGCGAGCGTCACGTCGGCGCCCTCCTCCTTCGCTAGCGCAGCGACCTCACCGATGGCCTTGACGTAGTGGTTCCAGATCCAGCATTGGGCCTTGGATGGCTTGTACCACCCGCCGTCGTCCAGTTGGAACCCCTCAGGCTGGCAGATCGCGACCGTGGAGCCCCCGTGAACGTCGGCTACCATGACGATCAGGTGCTTGCGCTTCTTGCTCACTCGCCCTCCCTGTTGGGGTCGCCCCTGTGGGTGTGCCACGCCAACGCGGCGAAGTCGTTGACGTACCCTTCGGATGCGTCTGACCAGAGCCTTTCGGCTAGGGCCCTCTTGGGTTTCTGCGTGATGATCGTTTCTACGCATTGGTCCAGTGGAGCCATGAGCACGTGGCCGATCTCGTGAAGCATCGTCACCGCCCGCCCGCGCGCGTCCATGGACCAGAACATCGGATGGAATGCAATCTCGGCGGATCGCTGGTCCCACATGGCGGTAGCGGATGCGTAGCTGTTAGGGTCCTTGTCGTCATAGGAGATCACGAGCGTGTCCACCCAGCCGGGCAGGAACGGGCGCCACTCTGCTACCACCTTGCGGATCTCCGCGTCCAGCGCGTCGGGCAGTTCACGGTAGCGCACTCTCATGTTTCACAGTCCTCCCGGAATCGGCCGCACACGGGACAGCGTGCCCAGCCTGGCAGCACGGGCTGATTGCACTCGCCGCACCGCCATGGGGACTGGTCCTCGTACCGCAGGGTGCGGAGCGGGTGGTCGTCCTGCTCCTGGAGAGCCTCGCCCGGGTCGATGCCGTCAGGGACAGCAAGCACACAATCCTCGTCGGCGTCTTCAGAGACGCGCACGACCCGGAGGTGCGGCTCGCGGTCCATGGGCTACGTCTTCGGTGGGGGCTCAGGTGGCACGGTGCCCTTCTTCTGGCCGCACGCTCGGCACGCCTTGGATGTCTCGCATTGCTTGCGCCCGCACCACCGGCAGATCCAGGTGCCACGCATACGGCTGCAATGAACGCAATTCATCCAATCGCCACTGTTCTCCTGGTCGCAGACTTCACAGGTCCAGTGCTTCATCTATCTCCCCACAGTAGAGACTCACGGGGCATCCATGCGGGCGCAGGACCGGCCCAGAAGGCGACCTGAACCGCCGCTACGGGGATTATCCACCACATCAGCACCATGGGAGGCAACCACAGAGCCACACCCATGGCGTAGACCCACATCACGTCGCCCACGTGGTCGAGCGCATCACCACGCCCCCGGCATAGGTCGGGCAGTTCGCGGAGCGAATAGAACGCGACAGCCAGGGGCCAGTACCAGGCGAGCGGGAGCCACAGCGGGCCGCCGATCAGCACCCACACCAGGAGCGCATTCAGGGCGTGCGCGGAATGGCCCGTGACGCGCGGCGAGGCGTAGGCCCACACCCGGCGGAACCACTTGAGCCACCACGGATAGGACTCCACGGGCCAGTTGTCGGGATCGAAGCTGCCGGGGTTCATGCGATCTCCGGCAGATCCACCCGGCAGCGGTCCCGTAGCGCGTTCACACGGGACACCCAGGCCAGGAGGAAGACACGGGACGCGGGGCGCCCCAGACAGATGCGCTCGTAATAGTCCAGGCGTTCCCACAACATCCGCCCTACTAAGGTGGGCAATGGCAGGGCAGCGACGGCGGCCAACGTCTGCGGCCCGACATTGCCGTCCGCAGGAACGCCCACGGCGCGCTGTAGGATCTTCGCTGCACCCGCGAGCCCGTGGTTCACGCTGGCGTCGAAGTGGCACAGACTGACGGGCCACGGCAGGGCCTCGCATTTGGCCGGGAGCCAATAATTGTGGTGGTAGATCAACTCCACCTCGGCGTCCGTGATGGTCCACACGTCGCGGGCGGGCTTCCCGTTGGCCCCGAGCCAGGCGTTGAACACGGCCTGGGTGATGCCCTTCATGGTGCGCCCGCCGGGATCGGCCGGGTTATCTGCGCCGCCGCCCTCGAATCTCAGGGTGACGGGCAATGCCTGATAGAAGCCGCTCATGGTTCCACCTGGGCAGAACCCATCGGAATCTCGGGATCGTCCACGGCGCGGGTGTTTATCATGCGATCCGCGAAGATCGTCCCCGCCTCGCCGGGCTTGCCGAACATCCCCGTGACGGCCCGGACCACCGCCTCGGCCGGGGCCTTGCTTAGCGCGCCGTCAATCGGGAGCGCGAACAGGACGCAGAAGACGATGAAGGCTTCGGCCCAATTCGCTGCACCTATGGGGGAGTGCGCGAGTCGCCACACCTCGGCGAGCGTGAACAGCGCCACGGTCCACCGCGTCGTGGACCACCACGGCCAGCGCATCTTCTGGCGGCGCTCGGTCATGGCCCGCGCCTGCCGTGTACTCGTGTGGTGCGCCGTTCTCTCTGCATGGCGTCCCCCCGTTGCCAGATGGCTTCTATTCTACGGGCGATTACCGATTCGGGCAAGTGCATCATGCAAGAAAACGCGCCCTCGGCTCATCACAATCCCAGCACGAAGCGAACGATCTGCCGCAGTCCTTCGTCCGTCCGCCACAACTCCGTCAGCACCGCGAATAGCGCCGAGAACATGTGTTAGTTGTCCCGGCTATCCGGCTCGTCGCCACCGCCACCGCCACCGCCACCTGGATGGCTGGAGGTGAACGGCTTCCGCTGAAGTAACTTGACGATGACCGACCCAGCGATCACCAACGTGACCGCGGCGATCAGAATCCCAATCCACTTGCTCATGATGCCTCCTGTGTGAGTGCGTGCAATTCTTCCCGCTGGCGGCACGGCACCGCTCCGCGGATCAGGACCGCGCCAGCCGCCTTGACCTCTTCCAGGTATCGGTGCGAGGCGTAGCGTGGGTTCACATGGTTCTCGATTGCGTAGGGTTCCTGGTGGATGTAGTCGCCCTTGTGAAACAGCCGTTCCCGGTCCCGGGCCGTGACCCCGGCGTTGTGGTAGATGGCGCGCTCGTCCCAACGTTCAGCCAGGTCGGTGGCCCAGGTGAACGCCAGCTCGGGAGCGATTGCCGTCTTGTGTCCCGCACGCCAGGCGCCCCAGAGCATGGCCCACATGTCGGCCGTGAAGACCTGAATCTCGTGATACTTCTCCGGCGTCGCAGGATCGGCCTTGATCTCCCTCGTGCGGCGGCGGAGATAGGCGTACAGCGTCTCGCTGTCCTCGTACATGCGCCGCCACCAATCCGCATCAATACCCTTCATCACGTATTGAGCGCCTCCGGCTCCGGCGTCATTGGCCTCCGGCACGCCCGGGTCGAGCCCCATCAGCTCGCACATCCCCTCGTACAGCCCATGACCCTTGCTCCGCAAGTAATCCACCCCGATATAGCTGCGGCAATCGCTGACGTGCCATGTTTTTCCCTCGGCCAGATGATCCCAGGCCGGAGGCCGCGTGAGCACAATATCGCAGTCATGATAGAACACAGTCGCCCCCTCCAGCTCCGGGAAGCCCTCCCAGTGCTGGGCCAGCACATAAGGCCGGATCGACAAGGCGTACACGGGATTCGTCCGCCGGTCGTGGTAGAAGGCGAACCGCACGCCAGGGTAGGTGCGCAGCACGGCGCGCCACGAAGGGGGCACGCAGCGCGTCACCGCGCCCACCACGTGGATCGACCCAGGCTCAACGCCATTGCGGAGGAAGCTCCGCAGCATGGTAGCCACCTGCCAAGCGTAATAGTTCGTGACAGGTTGGGCGCAGAGGTAGATCATCAGCCAGCTCCCCTAGCTAACGCCGCATCCCGGAGGGTGGGGAGGAAGCTCACGTCACCCGGCTCGATTGACGCTCCATTGCCCGTATCCTGGTGCGCCGCTTTCCATGCCGCGACCCGCTGCGAGAGAGACGCCTTGCCACCCAGTGACCCGGACGCATGGTGCATCCCGAATCCCCAAGTGTAGACATAGGAGAAGCGTTCAGGCCCCACATCCTCATCGACGATGCGGAGATTAGCCAGGAGGGGCCCGTGCTCGTCTCCCTGCCCAATCCGGTACCCTACACGACGCACAGCCGCTGTCCGGAAAAGGACGGAAGCCTCGAAGGCGTTTCCCGCTGCCTCTAGGTATCCCTTTCCGCCGTGCAAAAACCACGACCTTGACGGCTTCCATCCGTCCGCCTCACCAATTCGGGCCATCGCCTGGGAAAGATGCCAGGGGAACCAGAAGTCATCGTCGTCCCAGGTATGGACGAAATCACCGCGTGCCTCCTCCAAGACCCGAATCCGGCCCGCGCCGAGGTCGTCGTGCCACGGTTCGTTGAGGATCTTCACGCCCTGCATCGTCGTCCTGAGTGGTTCTGGGTGCGTGTTCAAAATCACCCACTCACGGTCAGCGTAATCCTGCCATGCCCAACAGGCAGCGGCCTGGCAGAGTTGCTTGTAGCGCCCGTGGGTGACGGTGAGGCAAGAGATCATATTACGGCCCTCCGTTGCAAAAGTACCTGGGCTTCGATGTGGTGAAGGGCCCTGAATCCACGGCCCAGCAGGAACGGGATCGTCCTCCTTCCCTTACCGCTCCAGTCCCGATCGAACACGTCGTCGATCAGCACCAGCGCACCCGGGCTGAGCTTCGGGAGGGCGGCTTCGGCTTCGGCTAGGTTGTGGGCGTGACACCGGGCCACGTTATCAGGATCTCCGCAGTAGTCGTAGCTGTCGAGATAGAGCAAGTCGATCTGTCCACCGAAAGCCCGCAGGAAAGCCACACTGTCAGCCGTCACGAGATGGACCTGCAAGCCGGGATTGGGATAGTAGGTGGCCCGGAGCAGTTGGGCGCAGCGTGTGGCTGCGGGGTCCACATCCACCGAATAGAGGGTTGATCCGGTCTCTTGACAGAAGCCCAGCCAGTGATAGGTGGACCATCCGTCACCGAGGCGGGAGTCTCCCTCCAGACTCCGGACGGAACCCGTCTCCACAATCGTCACCGCCCCCCCAGGGAATGTGCTCCGCAGGCTGTCCAACGTCGCCGCGAAAGACTTAGCCCTGCCGGTTTCGATCATCATCAGCACGCTCCCGTGTCAACGATCTGCCCGGCCGAAACCTGATACCAAGTTACCGCGTCAGAATAGAAGCCATTGTTGGCAGCCTGCGCGCAGATGGCGTTGAAGTACACCAGGCTCCCAATCCCCAGGATCGCGTCAGGGCTGTAGAGGTTCTGGCTGGGGACTTCCTCGCAAGCGATCACGGCGGATACCCCCTCGCTGAAGATTCCATGGTCATAGCAGGGTGCAGCCGTGGTGGTTGTCGTCGTAGTCGTTGTAGTCGGTGGTGCCGTCGTGGTCGTGGTTGTCGTGGTGGTAGTCGGCGGCGTGCACGCTTCCGTCGCGACGATCTCGCCGCCGGAGACCTGGTACCAGTCCACGCCGTCAGAGTAGAAGCCATTGCCGGCGGCTTGCGCGCAGCCGGAGTCAAAGTACACCAAGCTCCCGATGCCGAGTATGGCGTCCGGGCTATAGAGGTTCTGGCTGGGAATTTCCTCGCAGGCGATAGAGGCGGTGACGCCTTCGCTGAAGACTCCGTGATCGTAGCAAGGCGCCGCAGTCGTTGTTGTGGTTGTTGTAGTCGTAGTCGTCGTCGGCGCAGCCGTTGTCGTCGTTGTCGTCGGCGCAGCCGTCGTCGTGGTGGTCGTCTCGCCCGCACACGTTCCGGTAGCGGCGATCTGCCCGGCTGAGACCTGGTACCAGTCCACGCCGTCAGAGTAGTAGCCGTTGCCCGCAGCCTGGGCGCAAGTGGAGTTGAAGTAGACCAGGCTGCCGATCCCGAGTATCGCATCCGGGCTGTACAAGTGCTGAGACGGGATCTCCTCGCAGGCGATCAGGGCGGTCACGCCCTCGCTGAAGACGCCGTGGTCATAGCAGGGGGCCGCTGTCGTGGTGGTTGTAGTTGTAGTCGTTGTAGTTGTTGTGGTCGTGGTCGTCTTCTGGAAGATCAGCCGGTTTCCACCCGCGCTACCGGCCCACAACTCGGTCAACTCGACGTTGCCGCCTGCGGTCCCGACATGGATCTCCGTGAGCTGCTTGTTCCCGCCAGCCGTGCCGACGTGCGTCTCAATGGCCATCAACTATGCCGCCCGTAGAGGGCGCCCACGGCGAGCGCGCCAGGGGCGGCGGTGCTGAGTGTGAGGTTCAATTTCACGCGCGGTTGGTTGCCGGTAGATTTATCCCTGAGCAGGCCCGTGCCGATCACCAGTATCGTGCCGAGCATGCCGCCGCCCGTCGAGTCGGTACGAATCGGAACGAGCAGGTTGCCGCCCCAGCTCATCGGGGGGCCAGCATCTCCGGGGCCAACCGCGCCGCCGGTTGCGTTATACGGGGTGACTGTTGCGCCGGTGACCCCATAGGACAATGCGAAGAGGATGTTGCCCTCTGGGCTGGCGATGTTTGTGTTCCCGCTGCCGCTGCCCGTGGAACCATCCGTCCATGTGTAATGCAGGCTCTTTACGGCGCTACTCGCTGCCTGGTACTGGAGCCTGTTTGTCATCACGGCGGCCCCCAACACCCACTGCACCACGGGCTCGACCCAGATGCTCTTGAGCGTGTTCCGGCCTATACCCATCGTTAGCGCGTCGTAAAACGCCGTGCTGCTCTCCGTGCCGGTTCCGCCCGTGCTGCTGTAGCCCAGCAGCCCGATGTACCACATCTCCCCGTCGGTTGCGGTAGCCAGGCCCGTGCTCACCCCACCGCGCCCGTTTTTGGCTGCCGCTGCGCGGATCGTGGCAAGCGCCGGATTGCCTGCGGAGCTTACGGCGATCTTGGCGCTACGCGTATCCTTGTCGCCCTGCCAGGTGACGTTGAGCTTGCCGCCGGTGGAGAAGCTGCCCCACGCGGCCACGTCGGGGATCTTGCCCTTGTCGAAGCCGGGGCTCGACAGGTTGACGGGGAATCCGGTCGAGTCGTTCGTGTCGTAGAGCAATCGCCATTCGACGAAGCTCTGATGCTTCTCTATCAGCGTCACTTCTTGCGCGTAAGTGCTGTTGTTCGTCAACGTGCCCGCGGCGCGCGAGCCCTTTAGCGCCCACGCGCTCGGCGCCGCCGTCCCGCTCTTGTACCGAGCGTACAGCTTTTTGGCCTGCCAAGTGCTCGGGTCGATCACTTTGACGCCGTGTGTTGCCACCACTAAGCCTTCCGAGCTGTTCGTCTCCAGGAGGCACGGCACGCGCTCGCCCCGCATGTCCGCGGCTAGGAGCATGGCGCCGTGATTCGTGTAGTCCGTGCTGGCACTAGGATAGGCGGCGGCGAGCAAGCGCATGACCTGGCCGACCTTCACCGTCCCCGCTGCCGTTGCCCAGGAGAGCGTGCTGGATCCGGCCAGCGCGCGTTTGCGACCGTTCGCCGTCGAGGCCGTGGCGAGCGCGATCTCTGCAGGCCAGAGCAGGCCAGCGGACGGCAGGCCCGATATCCACGCCACGCGCACGTGCGTCGCGTCCGCGTCCGCGCGCACGGCGATCTTGGCGGACCCGTCCACCTCATTGACCTTGAGGCCCACGGTGAGCATGTCGGTCAGCGGCGAGGCGTCCACGTAGGTCAGGAACCGATCACTGAGCGAGCCCCGGTTGTCCACGCTCCAAGCTTCCAGCGCACGCAGGCTCTTACCCGTGGGCCGGGGCACGATGACGTTGACGCTGTAGCCGCTTTCCTTCCAGCCGGTCAGGGGGTAGCGTGTGTTGCCCGTGGAGGCCAGCGTGCTCAGGTATTGCGTGCCGAACATGGTAACCAGCGCGCCGTCCGTGCGGGCCGTCATCTTGAATGTTACACCCGTGCTTGACGTGCTCGCCGCCGTGGATTTCGCGACCTCAATAGTAGGGCGCCGGAACTGGCTGCCCCAATTGCGCGTGCGCCGCCGGCCACGCCGACCCGGCACGCCCAGCCCGCTCAGGTCCTCGGGCCGGTTGGACAGCACCACGGAAGTCTCGCCCGGGTTGTCCAGGTTGCGCCGGATCTCCAGCACGCGGGTCTCGATGTCGAAGCCCATCTCGGGATCCGTCACCACGACCATGCCGCCGAGCTTCAACTGGTCCAGCGACAGTTCCGGGTGCATCCGCTCGAGGTCCGCCATACTGACTTCGAAGCTGACATACGGCCAGGAGTAGGTGACGAGGTAGTCGTTCGCCTCGCGCCATAGCAGGTTGCTCGCCCGCGAGTCATAGAACAACTCGGCGCCTGCGGCCGTCTGCGTGAGCTGGCCAGCGTCCAGGTACCATTCGGCGCCGCCCGTGCTGTAGGCCGTCACCCGGACCCGCACGCCCGTACTGGCCACCTGGAAGAAGTCCACCCCGGCAATCGCCAGGTTCTCCACCCACACGTCGCGCACGCTGGTGATCGCGGGCTCTGCGCCGTCTGGCGGATAGAGGCCGCCCTGCGTGCTGCTCACGTCCACCAGTTCCATCTTGACCGTGCCGCTCTTGACCAGCAGCGCGATCTGCCCGGTGAAATACGGGCCCTGGCTGGACGGCTCGATACCGACCACCGCGCTCTCCACGCCAAGCCCGGAGGTAAGCGCCGTCAGGTGTAGGCTCTGCGTACCGTAGCGCGTGTAGATGCTCGCCGTCTCGGCTGACGAGGCCGGGGCGCCCACGAGTGTCCAGCCTGCGGGCTCGCCGCCCGTGCTCAGCGCGCCGCCCAGGTACGGGTTGGTGAGCAGGTTGTCCACGGGCGGGATGTCCTCCCGGTCGTAGACCTGTACCACCATGCCGTAGGTTGCGACGTTGGCCGGATGCTGGAGGTAGACCAGATCCGCGCCGGCCGCGCTGCCCCGGAAATGGACACGCTCGCCGACCGTGATCCCGTGGGCCGCCGCGCTCAGGACCACCGTATAGCCTGTGCTGCTGTCCACGATGGGGGTGACGGTACCGCCCGGTTCCTCAAGCCACAGGCCGTTGAACTGGTCGGGGATGCGTACCGGCGGGCCGTCCACCGTGCTGATTGTGACCGTCTTGCTGCTCACGCCCGAGACCAGCCAGGAGGCGTCAGCGATGCTCATCCGGTCGCCCTGGTCGCCGCCCCCGCGCGGGTACACGCGGGTGGCCATGTTCGTGCGCGCGTCCGAGTCGCGACCCAAGCCCAACATGTTGAAGCTGTACCGGATGTAGACGGGATCGAATGTGGAGCCGATGCGCGTGGACAGCGATACCGTATAAGTCGGTGCCGTGCTGTCGCGCTGCACGTCCAGTTCGAGGCCCGTCTGCGTGGCGATCTCGGACAGCGCGGAGAGTGGGTTGTCCCAATCGTACACGATGTCGAGCGGTTCCAGCGTCAGGCCGCCCGTGCTGCCCACGGTACCGAGCGTGAAGTGCGCCGGGGCCGCCGTCATGGCTACAGCCGCGTGCGCCGCCGGGGCCAGGTTGTACAACTCGAAGTACGGATTGACGTCGCCGTTGGCTTCGGTGCGTGTCACCATGCCCTGGGAGAGATCGTAGCGGATGCCCTCGCACTCGACCGTGGCGCGCAGTCCGTCCGGGCCCCGGCTCTGCGTGGTGCGGACGATGCGCCATTCCTTCCAGGTGCCGTCCCTGAATACGACGCGCAGCACGCGGCGCTCCAGGATGCTCGGCCACGACGCACCAAGCCGGTGCAGCTCGAAACGGGCGGTGTCCTTGCCGTCCAGCGTCACGTCGTCCGTCGCGCTCAGCCAATCATTGACGATGGCCATGCGTGAGGCGGCAGTAGATGACGCCTGGCAGTCCGTCCAGATTTCGATGTGCTCGATGACGCGGGCTGCCACGGGCCTACTCCCTGCTCAGTTCGCGCTGCTCCAGGGCAAGCTCCCGCTCCCCGAACGCGATGGGCACCAGAAGCTCGCGCAGCTTCGGCGGCTTGCCGCTCACGCCGCCCGGCTTGTCCTTCAGCTTGCCGCGGCGCATGACCTTGCGGGGCACCGTGGGCTTCAGCGTCTCGCCATCCTTCAGCGTGACAGCCTCCACGGGCTCGTCCTCCTCCCACTCAGCGTCGAATACCTTGCCGCGCTCCGTGGTCGTCAGGGCCTTGGCGCACGCCCGCCACGAACCGGCCACGAGGGTTGCGCCCATCGCCTCCAGTTCCGGGTGCGGGTTGCGCGCGCTGTAGAGATAGAGCCATTTCGTGCCCCGGCTGATCTCCACCACGTCCCCGAACGGGGCGGGCCGTCCGTCCACCTCGGGCGGATAGGTGGCGAGCGTGATGTCGAGCTTGTAGAGTCCGCGTCCCATTAGAAGCACTCCTCCATCTGTGCGGTAGTCCGATTCCCAGCCACGACCTTGACCTCGGTAGGGGCGGAGTTAGCTGTCGCGTTCGTACCAGCCAGCGCGATCACCTGTGAGGCCCACGCGCTCGGAAGCGCGAGCGTGGAAGCGAAGGCGCCGTCCAGTGTGGTATCCTCCTGCGCTCCATCAATCGTCAGACCCACGGAGTCAATCGCGCCCGACGCCGCCTGGTGGATGCGCACCTTGGTGGCATTCATTAGGGCCAGCGTTGCCACGGTCCAGTAGCCCGTGACTTCCGACGTGCCGTTGTGATACGCAATCACCAGCCGCGCGCTGGCCGCCTCGTAGTACATCCTGATCGCTGCTGTCGCGCCTGCACCGTTCCCAAGATTGAAGAATGTCCGCACCGTTCCCTGGTTCGGGAGATCCGCGACAGCACCCTTGGCCAGCACCGTGATCTCCTGCGGCTCCGCCAAGTACGGGAACGTCAGGCTGTCAGCCGTCCTAGCTACTGAGGCCGACAGAATGAACGGAGGCGGAACGGCGTCGTTGAAGGCGTTGGCCTTCCACACGTCGATTGCGCCCGTCTGCGCCACCGTGAGTGCAGGGTAGATATAGAGTACGTTGTTGTTGGCCGCCGTGACGCTGGTTGATTGCACGTCAATCCGCCAATAACCGTTGCCCATGTAGAACACCCCAAGGAGGGTCCCCACATCAACCACTACGGTCGGTTTCCCAGCTACCCAGCCTGTGATATTCACCCTCAGTCGTGTTGCCGCGCCCGTGTTGTCGTCCAGTTGCAGCTTTTGATTGCCACTTGCGGGCATCGTCGCCTGACGCACCACAAACGACATAGCCTTAGCCCCATCGCCCGTGAACGTGACCGCCCGGTGGATTTCTTCTTGGGCCGCCCCATCGTCATCCGCCACCCTATACGCCCCCGTCCCGCCCAGCGGATCGCTTATTCCAGTCGTGATAACAGGCGTACCACCTTGACTCCACGCTGCCAGATTGTCGCTCGTGATGAGGTTCGTGTACGCCCGCCCGAGCACGAGCGCGGGCTCGTACAGCCCCGTGGCTGAGTTCAGGAAGTAGCCCCAGCACGGTTTGCCGGGCCCGCCCTCGTCGCTCAGCCGGACGCCCTTGGTGCTTGTGTCATACGGTAGCCCACGCTGCACCACGCGGCCCGCAGCCGAGGACCGTGAGAACGTGCCGGACAGCCCGCCCATCGTCTTGAGCTGAAGGTCACTGGCGCGAAACGAGAACAACGTGTTTGATTTCCGCGCCGTGTTCTGGAACGCGCGACCGGGTAGAACGCTAGGGGCTGGGCTCACAGTGATTCCCTCATATAGTCCATCGTTTGCACGCCACGGGCCGCCTTGACCGAGCGGAACGCCGGATTGCCCTGGTTCGCGCCAGCCGGATCGCAGCCGAGATAGAGCCGCGTGCCCGCCCACGCGGACGCGAACGCCGCCGCGCTCCCGGTCGCCGTCGTCTCTGCCGCGCCATTGATGCTCTGGCGGATTGTTGGCAGCCCGGCGGCCGAGAGCGTCAGCAGCAATTCAACCTCCTGCCCCCAGGTGGGCGCAGCCGCGAGCGTGGCGGTCGAGTCCGTCACGCCGTTGTCGTGCTCGCCCACGTAGAAGCCGCCCGCCGCGGAGATCAGCGCGCGCGGATCCGTCGCCGCTCCCGTAAGTCCGATCTGCATGATGCGCGAGGATGCGAGTCCGACCGTGCCGCGCTCCACGAACTTCAGGTACACGCTCATGGCCGCAGGCTTCGCAAGGAACGGCCAATACAGCGTGTCGGCCGCATGCGCTACCGATGCGCTCAGGATCTCAGGGCAGGGTACCGTGGCGTTGAAGACGTTGGCCCGCCAGATCGTGATTGAGCCCGTGGCCGCAGCGGTTGCTGCCGGGTAGACCGTGAGAGCGTGCGCATGCGAGGCGTCCACCACCGTCGTCTGGCCGAACAGTGCCCAGAATCCATTGCCCACATACCGCTTGCCGAGGTATGTGCCCGTGGTCGCCGCCACCGTGGGAGTACCTGAGGTCCATGCGGAGATCGCCAGACTTAGGACATCTGCCCCGGCGATGTCGTCCCACACGTTGAGCGTCTGTGTGCCTGCGCTCGCCATCGTCGCCTGCTTCACCACGAAGGCTGCGCCCTTGACCGCGTTGCCCGTGAAGGTGAAGGCGAAGAACTTGCCCTCGGCCGCCCCAGCGTTGTCGTCCGCAATCGTATAGGCACCCGTGCCGCCCCTGGGATCGGACACGCTTGAGGTGATAACGGGGGTGCCCACGTCCGCCCACCCGGCATTGAAATCGTCCGACGTCACCAGATTCGTCCGCGCCCCGCCGAGCGACAGCGCAGGCTCGTAGACGCCGCTCGCGTTCAGCACCCAATCCCATGACGGCTGCTTGTCTGCACCACCGATGCCCGCGCGCCGCTCGTAGCCCGCGTCCTTCCAGTGCCGTGCCCCGCGCTTCAGCGTGTAGCCCGCATCGCTCGCCCGCGTGAGCACGCCCACCTGACCCGTGAGCGCGGTAAGCGATAGATCCGCAGCCCGCCAGGACAGGAGCAGATTCGACTTCCGCGCCGTGTTCTGAAATGCACGTCCCGGTAATACGGTCGGAGCCGGACTCATCTCATCCCCTCCATGTCTATCCCAAACAAGAAGAACTCTAGGGGCGTCTTGCAGTGCTTTGACATATTGCACGGCCTACACGCTGGTACGAGGTTTTCAATGTCATTTGATCCGCCACGGGATAATGGGACCATGTGTTCCCGCTGAAGTGGGCCATCGGCACCGCAGTAGGCACACCTATGGCCAAAACTTTCCAACACCGCCCCCCACTCCTCATGCGTATGCGTACCGGGGACGCCAGCCCTGCTCAAGTGTCCCCCCCTAGTCCCCTCCATCGCACCGACCGGATCAGCAGCGTACCGTGCGGCCATTCGTTCGCGCGCGGTCGCACGCCTCCTCTCGGCATCATTGGCGTAGCCAGACCGTGACCACATTAATTCACGGATGCGATACTCCTCGTCCGTATGTCGCCGAACCTTCCTCCGCGCATTATGCCTGACCTGTATGGAAGGGTCGCGCCGCCTGAGAACCTTGCTCCGAGTGGCCTTGCATTCCTTACACTCAGAACTATGCCCATCACGCGTGTTCTTCCCACATCGCTCGAACATCGCCAGCGGTTTGCGTTGGCGGCACTTACAGCAAGCCTTCATACCGTCAGGTCGTAGCCTGGCGGCATCGTCCCGCACCTCATCCCAGCAACGTGCCCGCAGTCGCGATTGGTGGGCCCGTTTTGCTTCAGCCGTGCCCGCCATCACTTGCGCGCCGTATTCTGGAACGCCCGGCCCGGCAGTACGCTAGGTGCTGGCATTATGGACACCTCCGTTCCGATTCGACCGCACTTAACTCATCGGGCAAGAGCAGGAGGCAGATGAGGCGGTCATATCTCGCCTCGGCCAAGGCATCGGTATCACGTAGGTCCGAGATATCGGCGTCGTGCCCGCTGAGCCTTTTGTCCTGCTCTATCGCCTTGGCCTCGACGTTGTCCATGCGGATCGGCAACTCGCGCGTAACCGTGAAGGTCCGGGACGACGTGGCCCCAAGCGCGAACGCTCCGGCGACCAACGCCAAAATGAAACTCCCCACGGTGAGCCACGCCTGTGCCGTTCTCGGCAACCTCTCCCACCAACTCACAGGAATGCCCTCCGGAAAAGGATGTCGCCACCGTGGCCTGCCCGGTTGATCGCTACCGTGGGGTAGGGACCGGTAGAGCCGCTTGCGTCCTGCGGGTCCAGCGCGAAGAACGTGGCCGACGTGGACAGCGCCGAAATGGAGTTCGTGCCGTTGCTCTTGGTGATCGTTGCCAGTTCCATGTCGATGGTCAGCGTCTGCGTGCTGGTCAGCGTGGCCGCCGCACCCGCTAGGGCCATCGTGTAGACCGTATCGCCGCCTGCGTTGCGGTACGTCAGCGTGTAGCCAGCCACCCCGGTGGACGGCCCGAACACGCGGATCTGCGGCAGGCTCGGGGCCGTTCCAACCGGGCACTCTGCGCGGATCGTGGAAAACGCCACGATGGTGCCGGAGACTTCGTAGGACAGCGGGTCGCTGCACAGCCAGGTCATCCGCACGCGGTGCATCGCCGTGCCCGTAGGCCGCAGGGCCGGGGCGATAGGCATCACGTCGAAGTCCTGGATACGCGCCAGATAGAACCGCGTCGGCTCGTCGCTGAACCGCAGTTCGATGGTGCCCATCATGGCACGCCGCTTCAGGTCGTCCACGTCGGCCACCAACTGATTGACCGAGGTAGCGATCTGGACGCCCTCGCATGTGATGGTGCGCGGGGTGCTCTCCCAGGCCCGAGCGAGCGGGACAGTACCCACCCGACCGGGCAGCGCCGTGGTACGATCCGGGAACGTCAGGCCAGCACGGTGCCGGTCAATCATGTTGTCCAGCGCGAAGCCGATCCGGGTGCAATCGAAGTCGTTGATCCACATTCCGCGCCGGTCGCTGGCGGGGTTGTTGCTCGGCACTGGCATCTTCCGTTCCTCCCTAGCTTCTCAGTCCGTCCGGCATCGCCAGCCCGCGAGCCCGCCGCACACCTAGCAGCTTGTCGCCCAGCGCCCGGTCCACCTCGTCAACGAACGACGCAGCCACCGCCCGCGCCGTCGCACCTGCATCTACCGCACCCTGCACGATGATGTCGCCCACCGTGATGGTGATAACCTGCGGGCCACCGGCGCCCGTCTCAGTTGCCCTATCCGCTAAGCCGCCGCGCATGAAACTGGCCATCTCGCTCGGTGTCGGCGCCTGCACGCCTGCGGGCCGGAACGATGCAACCAGCGCCTCCACGCCCAGCGCCGTGCGCTCGCCCCAATAGCTGACCGTCGTGAGGATGCCCGCAATGCGGTTGCCCGTCACCTCGGTGATACTGCGGCTGATCTGGAACGCCTGCGTCGTGCCCTCTTCGCCGCCCTTCTCGTCCAGCATTGTCTCGAAATCGGACAGCCACCCCATGAAGTCCGTCAGGCTGACGCCGGGGCCCAGCTTGCTGAGATCGAACGTGCCCGCCTTGATCGCGGCCCACGTCTCCTCAACCCACTTCGACATGGCCGCGCGGCCCTCCTCCGTCTCGAGGTTGAAGCCGCGCAATTTGATGAGGTCACTTAGGGGAAGGTTGGCGTACTTGACCAGTGCGTCCCGGAACATCTCCAACTTCTTGATGGGGTCCGTCACGTCGAACATGTCCAGTTCGGCCTGGATCATGCTCATCTGCCCGGCGAACGTCTCGAACATCAGGCTGCTGTTGATCTTGTCCAGGGCTTCCTTGAACGCTGCCAGCGACTCCGTGCTGAAGTCCATCGTGAGGCCCATGCTCTCGGCAAGCTCGGTGAAGTCCTCAAGCGTGAAGCCCAGGCTCTTCAGCGTGTCCTCCAGAACCTCCTTCGGTCTGCCCTGCATCCAACCCACACCGCCCGTGAACTCCGTGCCCCCGAACGCCTCGATGGCCTTACTCGCCGCCGAGAAGATCCCGGCGCCCTTAGCGCCAACTAGCACATCGGCCAGCTTGTCGATATGGGTGTTCAACCGTTCCAGCGCCTCATTGTTCGCCTTCAGCGCCTCTGTCCGT
>Ga0307376_10000357_pt1 | contig 58941 bp, 69 predicted proteins | sample TR2MG_FD_202536 | JGI IMG/M metagenome (GOLD analysis project Ga0307376, IMG submission 202536) | Soil microbial communities from Risofladan, Vaasa, Finland - TR-2 | ecosystem: Environmental > Terrestrial > Soil > Coastal area > Acid sulfate soil | place: Finland: Risofladan, Vaasa | collected...
TCCGCGCCGCTGGCAATATTCAGATCAATGGTGGAAAGCGGGCAGGCGACATAGAACGGGATGTTGTGGCGCCGCGCCAGCACCGCCACCATGTAGGTGCCGATCTTGTTGGCGACATCGCCGTTGGCGGCGACGCGGTCGGTGCCGACCACCACGGCGTCCACTTCGCCGTGCGCCATCAGGTGTCCGGCCATGTTGTCGGTGATCAGGGTGACCGGGATGTTTTCCTGCACCATTTCCCAGGCGGTGAGCCGCGCCCCTTGCAGGAATGGGCGGGTTTCATCGGCGATCACCGAGATTTTCTTGCCGGCTTCCACCGCCGAGCGGATCACCCCCAATGCAGTGCCCCAGCCCGCCGTCGCCAATGCGCCGGCGTTGCAGTGGGTCAGCACACGCGCGCCGTCGGTCAGCAGCGCCGCACCGGCGGCGCCCATGTCGCGGTTGATGCGGATGTCCTCGGCGAGAATTTCATGCGCTTCTTCCAGCAGCCGCGCCGATACGGCAACGTTGGCGGCATTGCCGGCGGCTTCCCACACCCGCCGCATCCGGGCCAACGCCCAGAACAGGTTGATCGCCGTGGGGCGGCTGTTTGCCAGCATCTCGAAGCCTTTTTCCATGCCGCTGCGAAACGCTTCGGGCGATGATTTTTCCAGTCGCAATGCTTCCAGCGCCACGCCATAAGCGGCGGCGCAGCCGATAGCGGGCGCGCCGCGCACCACCATGCTGCGGATGCCTTCCGCCATGGTTGCGGCGGAATCGTAGGCGAGGTATTCGAAGCGCGCCGGCAGTACGCGTTGGTCAATCATTTCGAGCGCGCCGTCGCACCAGCGCATGGTGGTCACATTTGAAGAGGGTTGAGTAGTCATGGCGTTAAATCACCCGTTCGTTGCCGCCATCGACGGGCACCTGGGATGCCGTCGTCTTGGCGAATAAGGGGCCGCACATCTCGGCGGCAAGCTCTGCGACATCGCGGCTGCGGACTTCGACCTTGAGCACGTTGTTGGTTTTGTACTCCTCGACGGTCAGGCCGTAGTGCCTGGCGCGGGAAGCGAGCACTTCCTCGGTCCAGATCGCGGTATCGAATACCGCGTTGGGATGCAGCGAGTTGATGCGGATGCCGTCGGCGCCCCATTCCAGCGCAGCGACCCGCGCCAGCTGGTTGAGGCCGGCCTTGGCGGCGGAATAGGAAGCTGCGCCGGGGCCGGGAGCGGGTACGTTCTTGGAGCCGATGATGACCACGCGGCCATTATTCGGGGCGGCCTTGAGCAGGGGGTGGCATTCGCGCATCAGCACCAGGTTGGCGTCGAGGTTCACGTTCATCACCTTGCGCCATTCCGCTGTAGCCAAGGATTCGATGCGGCAGCCGCCGGGGAAGATGCCGGCGTTCAGGATCAGCATGTCCAAGCCGCCGAATGTGCTGACGCCGGTTTCCAGCGCGGCGACGATGGCCGCTTCGTCGGTGATGTCGCAGCAGATGCCGAGGAAGTCGGGGCGCGAGTAAAGCGTCGTGATCTGCGGGTCGACGTCCAGGCCGATGACTGCCGCGCCGCGCGCCAGCAGGGAATCGACGCAGGCTTTGCCGATGCCGGAACCGGCGCCGGTCACCAGTGCCACCTCGCCGGCGAAGGCGGGTGCCTTGCCGCCCTTGCGCAGCTTGGCCTGTTCCAGATCCCAGTATTCCACGTCAAAGATGTCTTTTGCCGGCAGGGCGCGGAAGCCGCCCAGTGTGGTGGCGCGCGTGATGATGTCGATGGTGTGGTCGTAGATTTCGCTGATGATCGCCGCATCCTTGACGCTGCGGCCCACCGAGCACAGTCCCAGTTGCGGGTCGATGATCAGTCGTGGCGCCGGATCGAGCATGGTCAGCGGCGTCTTGGCGTGAGGTGCGTGCGCTTCGAAATAATGTTTATAGCTGGCGACATAGCCTGCCACGTCGCGCCCGAGTTGCGGCAGGCGCTTGGTGCGGATGACATGATCAGGCGTGGCCGGGCCTTGCTGCGAGACGATGGAAATATCGTCGCGGCGGGCAAAGGCCAGGCTTTTCGCATCGCGGTGCGACGAGACGATGACCGGAAAGCCGGCGGCGGCGGAAACCTCGCGCCGCAATGCCGCGATCTCTCCGCGCAATGCCGGCGCCGATGGAATCGCTGCGGCGGCGGGAATTTCCCATGCGCCTTGTTGTGCGAGGTATTGCTCGGCCTTGGACACCAGTTCGATCATGCGGTCATAGGCCAGCTTGGCACTGTCGCCGAACGAAAAAATACCGTGGTTGAGCAGCACCATGCCGACGGTGTCGGCAGTGGATTCGGCGGCGAATTTTTGCGCGCACAGGCGCGCCAGGTCGAAGCCCGGCATGACGTAGGGGATCACCACCACCGAGTTGCCGTAAATCTCGCGGATGCGCGCCTCGCCGTCGGCAGTGTTGGTGACCGTCACAACGGCGTCGGCGTGGGTATGATCGACGAATTTGTACGGCAGGGTGGCATGCAGGATGGTCTCGACCGAAGGCGCGGGCGCCGAAGCGCGCGTCATGTGGGTAAGCAGCTCGTTGACCATCTGCGGGTCGGGCAGGGTATCCAGTTCGGCCAGCTTCAGCAGGTGCGCCATGCGCACCGGCGCGAAGCCGCCTTCCTCGATGGTTTCGAGATCCCAGCCACTGCCCTTGACGTAGAGGATGTCCTGCTCTTCGCCGAGCAGGTTTTTTTGCCGGATTTTTACCGAAGTGTTGCCGCCGCCATGCAGTACCAGCGACTTGTCGCGCCCGAGCAGGCGCGAGGTGTAAACGCGCAGGCCGAGGTCATCCGGATATCGGGAGGCTTCTTCATTGTTCCACAGGTTTTTCATGGGTGAGTTTTTATGCGTGTGCGATTTTCTAAAAAAATGCATTATAACGCCAAACTTCCTGCGCTGGCCTGAGGAGCCGCTTCCACGGAGGCTTGTCGCTTCGGGTCAGACCCACAGGGCGAATGAGCCGATTTAATCCCTGGGTTGATTCGATTATTCAGGCGAATCGGGCGACAATGTTCTGCAATTATTGATATGGTTGCCCAAATCCCGGTCGACAATCATGATATGGTCGATCAGCCAGTTCTGCAGCAGGGAGAACAGGCTAACGCTGATGGCATAATTTCCCTGGGCCAGCGCGGTTTGGATCTTGGCGAATTCGGCGATAAATTCCTTATGGGTTTCCCGGTGCCGGACAGTTTCCGGGTATTGGTATTGCGCCATCAATGCTTCTTCCCGATGGAAATGCCCGCGCGTGTAGTCAATCAGTCGGCCCATGATTGAAGGCAGTCCGTCGCGAGCTTTTCCGCTCGACATGAGGCCATCCAGTTTGTTGATTATCGACACGATTTCATGGTGATCGGCGTCGATTTTGTCGACCCCGACGCTGTATCTGTCTTGCCACTCGATGGTACTCATTTGGGTGTTCCCTGTGATTTTCCCCTGCGCGAACGGCAGTGTTATAGCGGGTGAATTGTATGGCTATCATGCCGATTTAGGTATCGGGGAAAACACTATTTTTGCCTATAAACCGGATGCGCTGAAAAATCTATCCCGTTAAGCCGGACGGCATGTTTTGACAGCCCCTGTCGGGCATGGTACAAAATGCCGCATGAGCGATTGCGACCACGATTCCTGTTCGTCCCCGGCCGTTTCCTGCGGAATCGGCATTCCCCGCGTAGGCACTTTCGACGCCGCTGCCTTCGAGCAGGCGATCACCGATCTGCTGCGCGCCTGCGGCGTGTCGCCGGACGGCACTCACACCGGCAAAACGGCGAAACGCGTGCGCGAGCTGTGGGAAAAGCGCCTGCTCGGCGGTTACGACATGGAACCTGCCGAAGCGCTGGGGGAAGGCTTCTCCGACCCGCGCGAGGACATGGTGCTGATCCGCGGTATCGCGGTGCACGGCGTCTGCCCGCACCATCTCGTGCCGTTTCGCGGCATCGCCCATGTTGCCTACATCCCCGGGGGGCGGTTGCACGGCTTCGGACGCATTGCGAGGCTGGTGGATGCCATCGGCCACCGTTTCACTTATCAGGAATGGATGACGCGGGATATCGCGGAAGCGTTGGTGACGCACGGCAAGGCCAAGGGTGCTGCCTGCGTCATCGAGGCGGAGCAGCTTTGCCTGTTGCTGGGCGAGGACAGGCGGGGCGACGAACGGGTTTATACCCAGGCATTCGCCGGCTGCTTCCGTGACAGCGACCAGTTCAGGACGGAGTTTTTGCGCGCCGCCAACAGAAAAGCGCCTTAAGAAGTTGTCTCAAAGAAAACCGTGCAAGATGCGAGTGCCGCTGGCGGCGTCCAGCATGACGAAGGCAATGGCGAACCCGACCGCGATTATTCCCGTTGCGAGGATCAGCCAGCCCGCCATCTTCCAGAATGAGTGTTGCTGCTTTTTCCGGTTGAGGGCGGCAAGGGCTTCCGTTGCCATATCGTCAATTTCCTTCGCCGCTCTCGTGGCGGCGGCTGCATTATTGGCGTAGCTCAGAAAGATGTCGATTTTCCCCGCCCCGGTAAGCCGTTCCACATCGGCAGGCGACAGCAAAATTTTGATGCCCGCTTGTCGGGCGACGGCCTGCAGGGCACTGACTGGATTGTCCGCATGCACGCAGATGGCCCCGCCCTTTTCCGAAGAAGTGGCTTGTACCCTGTTCGGCAAGTCGAGAATGTTGATATTGTCATGTGACACTTGATCGGCCCTTTTCCGGCAATATCTGCGTCTGAAATGACAGGCCCGCCGAGCGGCGGGCCTGTTGGGTATGGAACGCGAAGCGCGCTTACTTCATGTTTTCCGGGCCTTTGGCTTTCAGGCAGTCGCTCATGAACTTCTTGCGCGCGTCACCTTTGATGGCTTTCTCGCCGGCGGCTTTGTTGCAGGTGGCCATGGGGGTCAGCTTTTTGTTCGGGACGGCTTCTTTTTTAGGTGCGGCAGCTTCTTTTGCCGGTTCTGACGCTTTGGCTTTCAGACACTCGCTCATGAACTTCTTGCGTTCGTCGCCTTTTAGCGCTTTTTTTCCGGCTTCCTTGTTGCAGACGCCCATCTTGTTTTGCTGCGCGGTCGGCGCTTTCCCTTCGGCGGCAAAGGCGGGTGAAGCAAAACCGACTGCCAGGCACAATGCGATCAACAGATTTTTCACAATGACTCCTTCTTGGGTGTGGTGGAATGCGCCCCGCCAGTATTGAGAGGTGCCCGTGGATTATAGCGCGGGATTTTCGTTTCGGTAAGCTTCTATGCGGGTGTGCAAGAGCCATGCCAGGCGGTCGGCGTATGAGTTAATTGTTCTGCTTTGGTCTCTTCCCGATACTGATGTGCAACAGCGTCTTGGTCTGATTGCGCTGGATTTTGATTGTGGCTGCCTTGTTCGGTGTCAGGCCAGAAATCTGGTTGAGCATGTCGGTGGAGTCGATGACCGGCCTGCCATTGATTTCCAGCAGGAGGTCGCCCGGTTTGATGCCGTTCCTGTCGGCAGGGCCCCCGCGCAACACTCCGGCGATCAGGACGCCGCCGGTTTTGCGTAATTTGAATGTTTCCGCCAGCTCCGGCGTGATGTCCTGTGCTTCCACCCCGATCCAGCCGCGCACCACGCTGCCATAGCGGATGATTTGTTCCATCACCTGCTTGGCGAGGCTTGCGGGAATCGCGAAGCCTATCCCCAGAGAGCCTCCGCTGCGCGAATATATTGCGCTGTTGATGCCGATCAGGTTGCCGTTCGCATCTACCAGCGCACCGCCGGAATTACCGGGGTTGATCGCAGCGTCGGTCTGGATGAAGTTTTCGAAAGTGTTGATGCCCAGATGGCTGCGCCCCAAGGCGCTGATGATCCCCATCGTCACGGTCTGGCCCACGCCGAAGGGGTTGCCGATCGCCAGTGCCACATCGCCGACCTGGGCCTGCTCGGCGTGACCGAAGGTGATCGCGGGCGGATTTTTCAGCTCGATTTTCAGTACGGCGAGATCGGTGTCGGGGTCGGTTCCGACGATCCTGGCCGAGCTTTTACGACCATCGGCCAGAGCCACTTCGATCTCGTCGGCAGCTTCGACTACATGCTGGTTGGTCAGGATGTAACCCTGAGGGCTGACGATTACGCCAGAACCCAGACTGGAAGCGCGCTGCGGTTCGCCATCGAAGCGGTCGCCGAAATAACGGCGGAACAGGGGGTCGTCCATGAACGGGTCGTGCGGTGCAGGAACTTCCTTGCTGGTGTAGATGTTGACCACCGCGGGCATGGCTTTCTTTGCGGCTACGCGGTATGACCCGAAATTTTGCGCTGTGCCGCCAGCGGGTGCTTGCTGTACCGTAACCACTGAACTGCCGCGCCACGGCAGAAGCTCGGGTTTCAGCGCGGCGATTACGAACAGCGCCGCAAGACTGATGGTGGCGGTTTGTGCAAAAATGAGCCAGAGTCTGCGCATGGTGAGTTTTTCGGTGCCGGCCAAAGTGTTGGGTTTTTCTTAATTGGGGGTGTTTGTGGAACTATTCAAGCTGGAAGATTATACCGGGCAGCTATTGGATACGGTCCGGTTTCGTGATTATTGCCCAAACGGGGTGCAGGTGGAAGGGCGGCCCGAAATTTCCCGCCTGGTGACAGGTGTGACCGCAAGCCTGGAGTTGCTCAGAGCGGCAATTGAGACGGGGGCAGATGCGATTCTGGTGCATCACGGTTATTTCTGGAAAAACGAGGATGCCTGTATTACGGGGGTGAAGCGCGCCCGGATTGAACTTTTGTTGCGCCATGATGTCAGCCTTCTGGCTTACCATCTTCCGCTCGATGCCCACCCGGTGCTGGGGAATAACGCGCAACTGGCCCAGAGGCTGGGCTTTGAGGTGACGGGATGGTTCGGCGAGCAGAATATTGCCTGCCATGGCGCGTTGGCGGATGCGCCGCGTCTTTCCCAGCTCGAAATGCGCGTGGCTGCCGCACTGGGCCGCCAGCCGCTGGTCATTGGCGAAGGGGGCCGACCGGTACGGCGCATTGCCTGGTGCAGCGGCGCGGCACAAGGGCACTTCGAGGAGGCGATCCGCCTTGGCGTGGACGCCTTCCTCACCGGGGAGATTTCGGAGCAGTGCGTCCATCTGGCGCGAGAAACCGGGGTTGCATTCATTGCGGCCGGCCATCATGCCACCGAGCGCTATGGCGTGCAGGCGCTGGGCGAGCATTTGGCTGTGAAATTTGGCATCGGTCATCAATTTATCGACATCGACAACCCAGTATAGCTATTTTTTAATAAAGTAATTTTTTATAAAACATCAGGTTGATGCGATATCGAAGAGGGCGTCGAATAAAAGGGGTTTAATTTTCCCCGAGAAACTGGTTACAATTAGCGGGTTTATGTTCCAAGGAATATTTCGGATGCGGTTATCCGGAAAGGTTCGTGGCAGATTGTTTTTTTAGCTAGGCGTCGCCAGTATTGAGACCGGGCTGTATGAGTCAATATTCGGACGCGTCGTTGAAATTTCCAAAATGGGGATGTCAGTGTATGAGCCAAAATGAAGTAGATCGCAGCAAACGGAGGTTTCTGATTGCTGCTACGACTGCGGTCGGTGGGGTTGCGGCGGTCGGAGTGGCTGTTCCGTTTCTCTCGAGTTGGTTGCCGAGTCAGCGGGCCAAGGCAGCAGGCGCGCCGGTGGAGGTGGATGTCAGCAAGGTTGAGCCGGGTATGATCCTGAACGTGGGTTGGCGCGGCAAGCCGGTGTGGATCGTGAATCGCACCAAGGAAATGATGGACCTGCTGGTGAAGCACGATGACAGGCTGTCCGATCCGAAGTGCGAAGTGCCGCAACAGCCGGAATATTGTCAGAATGCAGCCCGTTCCCGCAAGGAACACATGAATATCCTGGTGGCAGTAGGCATCTGCACCCATCTCGGCTGCTCCCCTTCTGAAAAATTGAAGGCCGGTGCCGAAAGCGGCATGGGCGACGATTGGCCGGGCGGCTTTTTCTGCCCCTGCCACGGCTCCCGTTTTGATTTAGCCGGGCGCGTATTCAAGGGTTCGCCCGCTCCGACCAATCTGGTGATTCCGCCCTACAAGTATTTGAGCGACAGCCGCATTCTGGTTGGCGACGACAGCAAGGGAGCTTGATAAATGAATAGTCTGACAAGTCTGTTGGGTTGGGTGGATGCGCGCTTTCCCCTTACCAAGATGTGGAAAGAGCACCTTTCCGAATATTACGCGCCGAAGAATTTCAACTTCTGGTATTTTTTCGGTTCCCTGGCGCTGTTGGTGCTGGTGATTCAGATCGTTTCCGGCATTTTCCTCACCATGCACTACAAGCCGGATGCGGCGTTCGCCTTCTATTCGGTTGAGTACATCATGCGCGATGTGCCATGGGGCTGGCTGATTCGTTATATCCATTCCACCGGCGCTTCGATGTTCTTCGTGGTGGTTTACCTGCATATGTTCCGCGGACTGATGTATGGTTCCTATCGCAAGCCGCGCGAACTGATCTGGATTTTCGGCATGTGCATCTACCTCGCCCTGATGGCGGAAGCCTTCATGGGCTACCTGCTTCCCTGGGGTCAGATGTCCTACTGGGGTGCGCAGGTGATCGTCAATCTGTTCTCCGCCGTGCCGTTTGTCGGGCAGGATCTGTCGCTGTGGATTCGCGGCGATTACGTGATTTCCGACGCTACGCTGAACCGCTTTTTCGCTTTCCACGTAGCCGCCATTCCGCTGGTGCTGGTCGGGCTGGTGGTGGCGCACATCATCGCGCTGCATGAAGTCGGTTCGAACAACCCGGACGGCATTGAAATCAAGAAGAACAAGGATCCGGTTACCCACATCCCGCTTGACGGCATTCCCTTCCACCCGTATTACACGGTGAAGGATATCGTCGGCGTGGTGGTGTTCCTGATGGTGTTTTCGGCGATCGTGTTTTTTGCCCCGGCCATGGGCGGCTATTTTATCGAGGATAATAATTTCTTCCCCGCCAACCCGCTTCAGACGCCGCCGCACATCGCACCGGTCTGGTACTTCACGCCGTTTTACGCAGTATTGCGCGCCGTGCCGCCGATGTTTGGCTCGCAGTTTCCGGGGGTGATCGCGATGGGCGTGGCAGTGCTGATTATCTGCTTTCTGCCCTGGCTTGATCGCTCACCGGTCAAATCAATCCGTTACCGCGGCCCGATTTACAAGACCGCGCTGACGATGTTCGTAATCAGCTTCATCGGCTTGGGCTGGCTGGGCATGTTGCCGGTCACCCCGCTTTATACGTTATTTTCACAGATTCTGACGGCGGTTTACCTTGGTTTCTTCCTGCTTATGCCGTGGTATTCCAAAATTGACAAATGCAAACCGGAACCGGAAAGGGTGACAGGATAATGAAAAAGATATTTTTTCTTGTAAGCCTGCTGGCTTCGACGATGGCTGCCGCTTCCAGCGGCATCCACCTGGATAAGGCGCCCATCCGTCTCGGTGACAATGCGTCGCTACAGCGGGGCGTGAAAACTTTCGTTAACTATTGCATGCCCTGCCACAGCGCCCAGGCCATGCGCTACAACCGGCTGGAAGATATCGGGCTGACTGACCAGCAGATCAAGGACAACCTGATCTTTACCGGCGCCAAGGTCGGCGACGCCATGACCAACAGCATGAACAAGGAGGAAGCCAAGAAATGGTTCGGCGCGGCGCCACCCGACCTGTCAGTGATTTCCCGCGCACGCGGCGCAGATTGGCTATATACCTACCTGCGGGGTTTCTATCGCGATGAAACCAGGCCAACCGGTTGGAACAATGTGGCATTTGATAAAGTCGGCATGCCACATGTGCTGTATGAACTGCAGGGCGAGCAGGTGCTGCACGTTGAAAAACATGGCGAGCATGAAATCCAAAAACTGGAGTTGGACAAGCCAGGCAAAATGACTCCGGCGGAATACGACGACATGGTGGCGGATCTGGTGAATTACCTGGTGTTCATGGGCGAGCCGGTGAAGGCGACGCGTATGAAGTTGGGTGTCATGGTTCTGCTATTCCTGGGTCTTTTCTTCGTTGTGGCCTACATGCTGAAAAAAGAATACTGGAAAGATATCCATTAGGCCATCGCATTCGGACAGGCAGATTGCCCATCCGGGCTGCGCTGAAACGGGCCATGCTGGCCCGTTTCAGCATTTAACTCTAGCAAGTCAACTCGATAAAATGTTAGTATGAATCAATTGGCTGGAGCACACGGGGGTGTCCCCCTAGGCAAGCCGTTCGTTCCGATCGTCGAATATTTGGCATTGGACACCCGGATTTGCCAACATAAACGATGACTACTTTTTTAGCGGCAGCAGAAAACCTATGATGACCCTTTATTCCGGCACTACGTGCCCGTTCAGCCAAAGATGCCGAATTGTGCTGTATGAAAAAGGTATGGACTTCCAGATCATAGATGTGGATCTCCATAACAAGCCAGAAGATCTGGCGGTGATGAATCCCTATAATCAGGTGCCCGTTCTGGTAGAGCGCGATTTGATCCTGCACGAGGCAAACATCATCAATGAATACATTGATGAGCGATTTCCCCATCCGCAGTTGATGCCCGCCGATCCGGTGATGCGTGGCAGGGCGAGGCTCTTTCTGTATCGCTTCGAACAGGAACTGTTCAGCCATGTTGGCGCCCTTGAGCATGGTAGCCAGAAAGCAGCGGAAAAGGCGCGCGCTACGGTGCGTGACAGCCTGGCGCAGTTGACACCGTTGTTTGCCAGGCAGAAATTCATGTTGGGCGAGGAATTTTCCATGCTCGACGTGGCGATTGCACCCATGTTGTGGCGCCTGGATTATTACGGGATTTCCATGCCGAAGCAGGCAGCGCCCCTGCTGAAATATGGCGAGCGGCTATTCAGCCGTCCAGCCTTTATCGAGGCGTTGACCCCGTCCGAAAAAGCCATGCGCAAGTGAGCGAACTGTCCACCAAACCCTACTTCATTCGCGCCATCTTTGAGTGGTGCACGGACAGCGGCCTGACTCCGTACCTCGCCGTCAAAGTCAGCAAACATACGCGTGTGCCGATGGAATTCGTGAAGGACGGGCAGATTGTTATGAACATCAGTCCGGCATCTACGCGCAATCTGATCATGGGTAACGACCTCATTCGGTTTTCTGCCCGGTTTGGTGGGGTATCGCGTGACATAGAGATTCCTGTCGGTTCTGTAGCCAGTATTTATGCCCGCGAAAATGCCCAGGGACTTTCCTTTGCCGAGGAGGGGGGCGAGGAAGGCGTTCAGGACGAGGCGGGTCCGCCGGTATCCAGCGGCGCCGAATCGGTGCCGCCTTCGGATGGCGAGCCGCCGGCCCCGCGCGGCAAGCCGCAGTTGAAAGTCGTTAAATAGCGCTTAACCAGCCAGCCGCATCTTCGCCCTTCCCGGATTCTCTCGATCCCGAAAAACACAAATCACATTTGCCGCGCGCGCGCTAACACCCTATAATGCCGCCCTTGTGTATTGCCGGTATAGCACAGTTGGTAGTGCGCCTGACTTGTAATCAGGAGGTCCCGAGTTCGATTCTTGGTGCCGGCACCAGTGGTTTTGCAGGACGCCGTGGCAGGGGTTGCTGTCTGTCGGCGGTAAATGTGATTGACAAAACGTCAAAACGCCAACATAATTAGCGGTTACGTTCGGAGGGGTTCCCGAGCGGTCAAAGGGATCAGACTGTAAATCTGACGGCTCTGCCTTCGAAGGTTCGAATCCTTCCCCCTCCACCAGATTTTTGATGTTAGATTTTTGGGGTTTTTGGCTTAATTTTAAGATGGGATTGTCCTGTCTCTAGCCCTTGTCCCGTAGTGCGGGTGTAGCTCAATGGTAGAGCAGAAGTTTTCCAAACTTACGACGAGGGTTCGATTCCCTTCACCCGCTCCAGTAGTGTTAGTGGCACAGGTTTAATGCCCATGTAGCTCAGGGGTAGAGCACACCCTTGGTAAGGGTGAGGTCATCGGTTCAATTCCGATCATGGGCTCCATAATTTACTATTTTAGATATTAGAGCTAAAAAGGAAATATCATGGCAAAAGGCAAATTTGAGCGGACAAAGCCGCACGTAAACGTTGGCACGATTGGACACGTTGACCACGGCAAGACCACGCTGACGGCGGCGATCACCACGATCCTGTCGAAGAAATTCGGCGGCGAAGCCAAAGGCTACGACCAGATCGACAGCGCCCCGGAAGAAAAGGCGCGCGGCATCACCATCAACACCGCCCACGTGGAATACGAAACGGCCAAACGCCACTACGCCCACGTCGACTGCCCGGGCCACGCCGACTACGTCAAGAACATGATCACCGGAGCTGCCCAGATGGACGGCGCCATCCTCGTCGTATCCGCCGCCGACGGCCCGATGCCGCAGACCCGCGAGCACATCCTGCTGGCCCGTCAGGTCGGCGTACCGTACATCATCGTCTACATGAACAAAGCCGACATGGTGGACGACCCCGAACTGCTCGAACTGGTCGAAATGGAAGTGCGCGAACTGCTGTCCAAGTACGACTTTCCCGGCGACGACACCCCGATCATCATCGGCTCCGCCCTGAAAGCCCTCGAAGGCGACCAGTCCGACATCGGCGAACCCTCCATCTTCAAACTGGCCGACGCCCTCGACAGCTACATCCCCGAGCCTGAGCGCGCCATCGACGGCGCCTTCCTGATGCCGGTAGAAGACGTATTCTCCATCTCCGGCCGCGGCACCGTCGTGACCGGCCGTATCGAGCGCGGCATCGTCAAGGTTGGCGAAGAAGTCGAAATCGTCGGCATCAAGCCCACCATCAAGACCACCTGCACCGGCGTCGAAATGTTCCGCAAGCTGCTCGACCAGGGTCAGGCCGGCGACAACGTCGGCGTGCTGCTGCGCGGCACCAAGCGCGAAGACGTCGAGCGCGGCCAGGTTCTGGCCAAGCCCGGCTCGATCACCCCGCACACTAAATTCACCGCCGAGATCTACGTCCTGAGCAAGGACGAAGGCGGCCGTCACACCCCGTTCTTCCAGGGCTACCGTCCGCAGTTCTACTTCCGTACCACCGACGTGACCGGTGCGATCGAACTGCCGGCCGGCACCGAAATGGTGATGCCCGGCGACAACATCTCGATCACGGTTGCGCTGATCCAGCCGATCGCGATGGAAGAGGGCTTGCGTTTCGCGATTCGCGAAGGCGGCCGTACCGTCGGCGCCGGTGTCGTGGCTAAGGTTATCGAGTAACAATTACGGTGATGAGTGATGGGTAATGGGTGATGAAACCCCATTACCCATTACCGTTTACCTATTACCAGAATAGGCCAGTAGCTCAATTGGCAGAGTATCGGTCTCCAAAACCGAGGGTTGGGGGTTCGAGGCCCTCCTGGCCTGCCAGATGTAATGCGGTGCGGAAAAGCGAACGAGTGAGTTGGTTATATTGAATTGATCGGGCGACCGGCGCTATACGCCGGTCGCTGTTTGCATTTCCGATACACAGAGGGCACAAGAGAAGATATCTATGACAGATAAGATCAAGTTGGGGTTTGCCGTTTTGCTGCTTGCGGCAGGGATAGTCGGCTTTTACATGTTGGCCGAGCACGCCTTGGTGTTGCGTGTGCTGACAGTGCTGGCTGGTGTGGTTATGGCAATCTCCGTGGCTTGGTTCACTGTGCCCGGCAGGCATTTTTTTGCCTTCGGCAAGGATTCGTGGGCAGAAACCAAGAAGGTCGTATGGCCGACCCGCAAGGAGACCCTTCAGACTACTGGCGTGGTGTTTTTGCTGGTGGTGGTGATTGCGATTTTCTTGTGGATTGTGGATGCCGGCCTGATGTGGGCGGTCAAATTGTTGATGGGCCAGGGGGACTAATGGCAAAACGATGGTACGTGGTGCACGCCTATTCCGGCTTCGAGAAGGGCGTGCAACGGGTTCTGCAGGAGCGTATCGAGCGCGCCGGCATGCAGGACAAGTTTGGCCAGATATTGGTGCCGGTCGAAGAAGTGGTTGAAATGAAAAGCGGCCAGAAGACCATCAGCGAGCGCAAATTCTTCCCCGGCTACGTGCTGGTGCAGATGGAGATGGATGATGAGACCTGGCATCTGGTAAAAAATACGCCCAAGGTTACCGGCTTTGTCGGGGGGTCTGCGCAGAAGCCGACGCCGATTACCGAAAAGGAAGTCGCCGCGCTGATGCAGCAGATCCAGGATGGCGTGGAGAAGCCCCGGCCCAAGGTTCTGTTCGAGGTGGGCGAAGCGGTGCGGGTCAAGGACGGCCCGTTCACCGATTTTCATGGCAACGTGGAAGATGTTAATTACGACAAGAGCAAGTTGCGTGTGTCGGTGCTGATCTTCGGCCGTTCCACACCGGTGGAGTTGGAATTCAGCCAGGTCGAGAAGGCCTGAGGTAGGTTTTTAAACTGGGGAGCTTGGCACGGCAGGTTGTGCAGAGCGTTTGCACCCGTTCGATGAGGAGTCGTAAAAGTGGCAAAGAAAATCATAGGTTACATCAAGCTGCAGGTGCCTGCAGGCAAAGCCAACCCCAGCCCGCCCATCGGCCCGGCATTGGGTCAGCGTGGCCTGAATATCATGGAATTCTGCAAGGCGTTCAACGCCCAGACTCAGGGTCTGGAAGTCGGTCTGCCGATTCCGGTGGTGATCACCGCATTCGCGGACAAGAGCTTCACTTTCATCATGAAGACGCCGCCGGCCACCGTGCTGATCAAGAAGGCGTCCGGCGTGCAAAAAGGCAGCCCGCGTCCACATACCGACAAGGTAGGTAAACTGACGCGCGCCCAGGCTGAGGACATCGCCAAGGCGAAGATGCCGGATCTGACTGCAGCCGACATGGATGCGGCGGTGCGCACCATCGCCGGTAGCGCCCGCAGCATGGGTATTGAAGTGGAGGGCGTATAACATGGCTCATATTTCCAAGCGCACAAAGGCAATCAAGGCCAAAGTCGACCGCACCAAGTCCTATTCACTGGCGGAAGCGCTGACCCTGGTCAAGCAGACAGCCACTGCCAAATTTGACGAATCCATCGACGTGGCCGTGAACCTCGGCATCGATGCACGTAAATCCGACCAATTGGTGCGCGGCTCCGTCGTGCTGCCGCGCGGCACTGGCAAGACCGTGCGTATCGCGGTATTTGCCCAGGGCGACAATGCAACCAAGGCTAAGGATGCGGGCGCCGACATCGTCGGCTTCGAAGATTTGGCTGCCGAGATCAAGGCCGGCAAGATGGATTTTGATGTGGTTATCGCCACTCCCGATGCAATGCGCATCGTCGGCCAACTTGGCCAGATCCTTGGTCCGCGTGGTTTGATGCCTAACCCGAAAGTGGGCACGGTATCTCCCAATGTGGCTGAAGCCGTGAAGAACGCCAAGGCGGGCCAAGTGCAGTACCGCACCGACAAGGGTGGAATCGTGCAGTGCACCATCGGTCGCGCTTCCTTTGGCGAAGATGCCCTCAAGGAAAACCTGCTGGCATTGGTGGATGCCTTGAACAAGGCCAAGCCAGCGGCTTCGAAAGGTGTTTACCTGAAGAAAATGGCCATCTCCAGCACCATGGGGGTGGGCGTCAGAGTGGATCAGACTACTCTGGCGGCATAAAGAACTTTGGGTCTGCCGGCGAACCCGGCAGGCCGTCAAAGACCGTTGGGGCTTGAGAGTGATGTGTGATTGGTAATGGGTGATGAGAAAACTATTTTTTGCCCGTTCCGACACATGGAGTTCGATAGGCTTAATCGGTAGCGCGTGATGCTGGAAGAGCAATGGGTTTCATTACTCATTACTCATTACCCATCGCAGCTCCACCCAACGCAGATGGCGCGCCCAGACAGGTTTTGAACTGGTTGCCGGTAATTATCGGATCGATTTGCCGGCATCGATTTCTCCTGAATGAAGGTCGCCGTGGGTAAGTTCTGAAATTGGGACGGGAAACCGAACCCGGTTCCGGAGCTGATTTTAACGGAAGGAGGGAAGACCTTGAGTCTGAATCTTGAAGAGAAAAAAGCGGTTGTGGCAGAGGTTAACGCGCAACTGGCAAGTGCTCAGACCATCGTGATGGCTGAGTATCGCGGCATGGAAGTGGGTGACATGACCAAGCTGCGTGCCAAGGCGCGTGAAGCCGGCATTTACCTGCGCGTGTTGAAAAACACCCTGGTGCGCCGTGCCGTTGCGGAAACGCCGTTTGCGGGTTTGGCTGACCAGATGGTCGGTCCGCTTGCTTATGGCATTTCCAGCGATCCTGTTGCGGCAGCGAAAGTGCTGCACGAGTTTGCCAAGGGTAATGACAAATTCGTGATCAAAGCCGGTGCCATGGCGAATTTTGTAATGTCCCCCAAGGATGTTGCAAACTTGGCCACCATGCCGAGCCGCGACGAGTTGCTGTCCAAACTCATGGGCACAATGCAGGCGCCGATCGCGACGTTCGTGCGTACGCTTAACGAAGTGCCGACCAAGTTCGTTCGCGGACTTGCTGCCGTGCGCGACGCAAAGCAGGCCGCTTGAGCATCCACAATCAAATCTTAAACCTAGTTTCAACTTAATTTATTCAGGAGTTGTTAAATCATGGCTATTTCCAAAGCTGAAATCCTCGACGCAATCGCCGGCATGACCGTTCTCGAACTGTCCGAAATGATCAAGGACATGGAGGAGAAATTCGGCGTTTCCGCTGCCGCTGCAGCCGTTGCTGTTGCTGCCCCTGCCGCCGGCGGCGCCGCTGCCGTTGAAGAGAAAACCGAGTTCGACGTGATCCTTACCGGCGCCGGCGACAACAAGGTGAACACCATCAAAGTGGTGCGCACCATCACCGGCCTGGGCCTGAAGGAAGCCAAAGACCTCGTCGACGGCGCACCGAAGGCTGTCAAGGAAGGCGTTTCCAAGGCCGATGCCGACGCTGTTGCCAAGCAGCTGATCGAAGCTGGCGCGACCTGCGAAGTCAAGTAAGCCCTGTTGCACCGAGATCAGGCTGGCGGGAAACCGCCGGCCTTTTCCCGCTTTTAGAAGCCGGCAGATAGCAGACCGCCTTTTTTACAGTCTTTTATCTTCCGTCCTCTGATGCGGAACCATTCATGGAGATACTATGAGCTACTCTTTTACCGAGAAAAGACGTATCCGCAAAAGCTTTGCCAAGCGCGCCGGCGTGCTGGAAGTGCCTTTTTTGCTGGCTACTCAGTTGGACTCCTACGCGGCTTTTCTGCAAGCGGAAGTCGAACCCGAAAGCCGCAAGACCGAAGGTCTGCAGGCTGCGTTCAACTCGATTTTTCCGATCGAGAGCCACTCAAAAAATGCACGTCTGGATTTTGTCAGCTTTAGACTCGGCGAACCGCCATTCGATGTGGTGGAATGCCAGCAACGCGGTCTGACCTTTGCATCCCCATTGCGCGTCAAGGTGCGCCTGACCATCATGGACCGGGAGGCATCCAAGCCGACGGTGAAGGAGGTCAAGGAGCAGGAAGTGTACATGGGCGAGATTCCGCTGATGACCCGTTCCGGCTCGTTCGTGATCAACGGCACCGAGCGCGTGATCGTGTCGCAGTTGCATCGTTCTCCGGGGGTATTTTTCGAGCATGACCGCGGCAAGACCCATTCCTCCGGCAAGTTGCTGTTCTCCGCCCGCGTGATTCCCTATCGTGGTTCGTGGCTGGATTTCGAGTTCGACCCCAAGGATTACCTCTACTTCCGTATCGACCGCCGCCGCAAGATGCCGGTGACGATTCTGCTCAAGGCTTTGGGGTACACGCCGGAGCAGATTCTTGGCCTTTTCTTCGTCAACGATACCTTCCATCTGGCCAAGAAAGGCGTGCAGTTTGAGGTTGTGCCCGAACGGCTGCGCGGTGATGTTGCCAAGTTCGACATCGCCGGCAAAGACGGCACGGTTATTGTGCCCAAGGATAAGCGCATCACCGTCAAGCATATCCGCGAGATGGAGAAGGCCGGCCTCAAAAAGGTCAGCGTGCCCGATGATTTCCTGCTCGGCCGGGTGCTGGCCCATGCTGTCGTTGACAAGGAAAGCGGCGAAATCATCGCCAACGCCAACGACGAGATTACCGAGGAACTGCTGGAGAAACTGCACGCAGCCGGCGTGAGCAAGATCAACACTATTTACACCAACGATCTCGATCAGGGCCCCTATATTTCCCAGACCCTGCGCATTGACGAGACGCAGGATCAGGCTGCCGCCCGCGTGGCGATCTACCGCATGATGCGCCCGGGCGAGCCGCCTACCGAGGACTCGGTCGAAGCGTTATTTGGCGGCCTGTTTTTCAGCGAGGAGCGCTACGATCTGTCTGTTGTCGGTCGCATGAAGTTCAATCGCCGTGTCGGTCGCGAAGAGCTGACTGGCAAGGCCATCCTGGACTATGACGATATCGTTGCGGTGATCAAGATTCTGGTCGACCTCAAAAACGGGCGCGGCGAGATCGACGATATCGACCATCTCGGCAACCGCCGTGTGCGCTCGGTCGGCGAACTGGCGGAAAACCAGTTTCGCGCCGGACTGGTACGCGTCGAGCGCGCGGTCAAGGAGCGTTTGTCGCAGGCCGAGTCGGATAACCTGATGCCGCACGATCTGATCAACGCCAAGCCGGTATCCGGCGCGATCAAGGAATTTTTCGGTTCGAGCCAGTTGTCGCAGTTTATGGACCAGACCAACCCGCTGTCCGAGATTACCCACAAGCGCCGCGTTTCGGCGCTCGGACCGGGCGGTTTGACGCGCGAGCGCGCCGGCTTCGAGGTGCGCGACGTGCATCCCACCCACTATGGCCGGGTATGCCCGATCGAAACGCCGGAAGGCCCGAACATCGGCCTGATTAACTCCCTGGCGTTGTATGCCCGCACCAACGAATACGGTTTCCTGGAGACGCCCTATCGCAGCGCCGAGAACGGCAAGGTGACCAACAAGATCGAATACCTGTCCGCCATCGAGGAAGGCAAGTACGTCATCGCCCAGGCCAATGCCGATCTCGACAAGAGTGGCAAGTTCCAGCAGGATCTGGTGTCCTGCCGCCACCATAATGAATTCGCCCTGTCCACGCCGGACAAGGTGCAGTACATGGACGTGGCGCCGTCGCAGATCGTCTCCGTGGCGGCATCGCTGATCCCGTTCCTCGAGCACGACGACGCCAACCGCGCGCTGATGGGTTCCAACATGCAGCGCCAGGCGGTGCCCTGTCTGCGCGCCGAGAAATCGCTGGTCGGTACCGGTATCGAACGCACTGTGGCGGTGGACTCGGGTACCACGGTTCAGGCACGCCGCGGTGGCATCGTCGATCATGTCGACGCGGGCCGCATCGTGGTGCGCGTGCACGACGAAGAAGCTCTTGCCGGTGAAGTGGGCGTGGATATCTACAACCTGATCAAGTACACCCGGTCCAACCAGAACACCAACATCAACCAGCGTCCGCTGGTCAAGGTGGGCGACATTATCGCCGCGGGCGACGTGATCGCCGACGGTGCTTCCACCGACATGGGCGAACTGGCGCTGGGTCAGAACATGCTGGTGGCGTTCATGCCGTGGAACGGCTACAACTTCGAGGACTCGATCCTGATTTCCGAGCGCGTGGTGGCGGACGATCGTTATACCTCGATCCATATCGAGGAAATGACGGTTGTGGCACGCGACACCAAGCTCGGGCCGGAAGAGATCACCCGCGACATTTCCAACCTGTCGGAAAGAATGCTGGGCCGCCTGGACGAATCAGGCATCTGCTATATTGGCGCCGAAGTGGAAGCGGGGGACGTGCTGGTCGGCAAGGTGACGCCCAAGGGCGAAACCCAGCTGACGCCGGAGGAAAAACTGCTGCGCGCCATTTTCGGCGAGAAGGCATCCGACGTGAAGGACACTTCCCTGCGCGTACCGTCCGGCATGTCCGGTACGGTGATCGACGTGCAGGTGTTCACCCGCGAGGGCATCGAAAGGGATGCGCGCGCCCAGCAGATCATCGACGACGAGCTCAAGGGCTTCAAGAAGGATCTCGCCGACCAGATGCGCATCGTTGAAGACGACGCTTTTGGCCGTATCGAACGCCTCCTGGCAGGCAAGGTTGCCAACGGCGGCCCCAAGAAGCTGGCCAAGGGTACCAAAATCACCCCGGCCTATCTTGCGACCGTCGAGCGCCACTCGTGGTTCGATATCCGTCTCGCCGACGAGGATGCCGCGCGCCAATTGGAACAATTGAAAGAAAGTCTGGCGCAGAAGCGGGTTGATTTCGATGCGGTGTTCGAAAACAAGAAAAAGAAACTGACCAGCGGCGACGAACTGCCGCCGGGCGTGCAGAAAATGGTCAAGGTCTACGTCGCGGTAAAACGCCGCCTGCAACCCGGCGACAAGATGGCCGGTCGCCACGGCAACAAGGGTGTGATCTCCAAGATCGTGCCGATCGAGGATATGCCCTATACCGCCGACGGCATCCCGATGGACATCGTGCTCAACCCGCTGGGCGTGCCATCGCGGATGAACGTGGGCCAGATCCTGGAAATCCATCTGGGCTGGGCGGCCAAAGGGCTGGGCTTGAAGATCGGCGAGATGCTCAAGGCGCAGAAGAAGATTCAGGATGTGCGCAAGTTCCTCAACAAGATTTACAACAGCAGCGGCAAGGCAGAGGACATCAATTCGCTGACTGACGAGGAAATTCTGACCCTGGCGCAGAACCTGCAAGGTGGCGTGCCGTTCGCCACGCCGGTATTCGACGGCGCAACCGAAGATGAAATCAAGGACATGCTGGAGCTGGCAGGATTGCCCCGTTCGGGACAGATCATGCTGAGCGATGGCCGCACCGGCGAAACCTTCGAGCGTCCGGTCACGGTCGGGTACATGCACGTGCTCAAGCTGCATCACCTGGTGGACGACAAGATGCATGCCCGTTCGACTGGACCTTACAGCCTGGTTACGCAGCAGCCTCTGGGTGGTAAGGCGCAGTTCGGCGGCCAGCGATTCGGCGAAATGGAAGTGTGGGCACTCGAGGCCTATGGCGCTTCCTACATCCTGCAAGAAATGCTGACCGTGAAATCGGACGATGTCAGTGGGCGCACCAAGATTTACGAAAACATCGTCAAGGGTGAGCACAAGATCGACGCCGGCATGCCGGAGTCTTTCAACGTGCTGGTCAAGGAAATTCGCTCGCTGGCGATCGACATCGATCTGGAACGCTATTGATTTTGTAGTGAGGAGTGAGGAGAGGGGAGTGAGGCGCGTGGTTTACGCGCTTTGACTCCTCACCCCTCACTCCTAACCCCTCACTGGAGGAACGACATGAAAGCACTGCTCGATTTATTTAAACAGGTTACCCAGGAAGAAGAATTCGACGCGATCAAGATCGCGCTGGCTTCCCCGGAGAAAATCCGTTCCTGGTCCTACGGCGAAGTCAAAAAGCCGGAGACCATCAATTACCGTACCTTTAAGCCGGAGCGCGACGGTCTGTTCTGCGCCAAGATTTTCGGCCCGATCAAGGACTACGAGTGTCTCTGCGGCAAGTACAAGCGCCTCAAGCATCGCGGCGTGATCTGCGAGAAGTGCGGCGTGGAAGTGACCCAATCCAAGGTTCGCCGCGAGCGCATGGCCCACATCGAGCTGGCCTCTCCCGTGGCGCATATCTGGTTCCTCAAGTCGTTGCCATCGCGTCTCGGCATGGTGCTGGACGTCGCGCTGCGCGACATCGAACGCGTGCTGTATTTCGAAGCCTATGTGGTGACCAACCCGGGCATGACGCCGCTCACTCGCGCCCAGCTGCTGACCGAGGACGACTATCTGGCCAAGGTGGAAGAATACGGTGACGAATTCCATGCCAGCATGGGCGCCGAAGGCGTGCGCGAGCTGCTGCGCACCCTCGACCTCGAGACCGAAGTCGAGAAGCTGCGCAAGGATCTGTCCGATACCGGTTCCGATACTAAGATCAAGAAACTCTCCAAGCGCCTCAAGGTGCTGGAGGCATTCCAGAAGTCCGGTATCAAGCCGGAATGGATGATATTGGAAGTGCTGCCGGTGCTGCCGCCGGAGCTGCGTCCGCTGGTGCCGCTGGATGGCGGCCGCTTCGCGACATCCGACCTGAATGACCTGTACCGCCGCGTGATCAACCGCAACAATCGTCTGAAGCGCCTGCTGGAACTGAAGGCACCTGAGATTATCGTGCGCAACGAAAAGCGGATGCTGCAGGAGTCGGTGGATTCATTGCTCGACAACGGCCGTCGTGGCAAGGCGATGACCGGCGCCAACAAGCGTCCGCTGAAGTCGCTCGCCGACATGATCAAGGGCAAGGGCGGTCGTTTCCGTCAGAACTTGCTGGGCAAACGCGTCGACTATTCCGGCCGTTCCGTGATCGTGGTCGGACCGCAGCTGAAATTGCATCAGTGCGGCCTGCCGAAAAAGATGGCGCTGGAATTGTTCAAGCCGTTCATTTTTCACAAGCTCGAAGTGCTGGGTCTGGCCACGACCATCAAGGCCGCCAAGCGCATGGTGGAAGACGAGATCCCGGAGGTGTGGGATATTCTCGAGGACGTGATCCGTGAGCATCCGGTCATGCTGAACCGGGCGCCCACCCTGCACCGTCTGGGTATCCAGGCATTCGAGCCGGTGCTGATCGAAGGCAAGGCAATCCAGTTGCATCCGCTGGTCTGTTCGGCATTCAACGCCGACTTCGACGGCGACCAGATGGCCGTTCACGTGCCGCTGTCGCTGGAAGCGCAGATCGAGGCGCGTACCCTGATGCTGGCTTCCAACAATGTGCTGTCGCCAGCCAACGGCGAGCCGATCATCGTGCCGTCGCAGGATATCGTGCTGGGTCTGTACTACATGACCCGCGAAAAGATCAATGTCAAGGGCGAGGGCATGCTGTTCGGCACGCTCAGCGAAATCTCGCGCGCCTACGAGTCGCGCCAGGTCGAGCTGCATGCCAAGGTAACGGCGCGCATCAAGGAATACACGCTGGACGAAGACGGCAACAAGATCGAGAAGATCACTCGCTACGAGACGACCGTCGGTCGGGCGCTGCTGTCCGAGATATTGCCCGTCGGACTGCCGTTCCAGTTGATCAACAAGGCGCTGAAAAAGAAGGAAATCTCCAAACTGATCAACGCCAGCTTCCGTCGCTGCGGCTTGCGCGAAACCGTGATATTCGCCGACAAGCTGATGTATACGGGATTCGCCTACGCTGCCCGCGCCGGTATTTCGATCTGTGTCGACGACATGCTGGTGCCGAAGGAGAAAGAGCAGTTGATCGGCGCTTCCGAGAAGGAAGTCAAGGAAATCGAGGCGCAGTATACCTCCGGCCTCGTGACTCAAGGCGAGCGCTACAACAAGGTGGTGGACATCTGGGGCCGTTGCGGCGACCAGGTCGCCAAGGCGATGATGAACCAGCTTGGCACCGAGCCGGTGGTGGACCGGGACGGCAAGACAGTCGCCCAGGAATCGTTCAACTCGATTTACATGATGGCCGATTCGGGCGCTCGCGGTTCTGCGGCGCAGATTCGCCAGTTGGCCGGGATGCGCGGCCTGATGGCCAAGCCGGACGGCTCGATCATCGAAACCCCGATTACCGCGAACTTCCGCGAGGGGCTGAACGTGCTGCAGTACTTCATCTCCACCCACGGCGCGCGTAAAGGCCTGGCCGATACCGCGCTGAAGACCGCCAACTCCGGTTACCTGACCCGCCGTCTGGTGGACGTGACCCAGGATCTGGTGGTGACCATAAACGATTGCGGCACCAGCGAAGGCATGGCGCTGAAAGCGCTGGTTGAGGGCGGCGAAGTGGTCGAGCCGTTGAGCGAACGCATTCTCGGCCGTGTTGCAGCGGTCGATGTAATCAACCCTGAAACCAGCGAAACCGTCTATGAAGCAGGCACGCTGCTGGACGAAGATGCGGTGGAAGTGATCGAGCAATTGGGCATCGATGAAGTCAAGGTGCGCACCCCGTTGACCTGCGAAACCCGTTACGGCCTGTGCGCCAAGTGCTATGGCCGCGACCTTGGTCGCGGTTACGAGGTGAACGTGGGCGAGGCGGTCGGCGTGATCGCCGCCCAGTCCATCGGCGAGCCTGGCACGCAGTTGACCATGCGTACGTTCCACATTGGCGGCGCGGCATCGCGTGCGGCGGCGGCGAGCCAGATCGAGATCAAATCCAGCGGCGTGGCGCGCTTTGCTTCCGGCATGCGCTATGTGACCAACGCCAAGAACGAACAGATCGTGATTTCGCGCAGTGGCGAGGTGATCATCACCGACGACAATGGCCGTGAGCGCGAGCGCCAAAAAGTTCCTTACGGCTCGACCCTGCTGGCCTCGGACGGCGACGCCGTCAAGGCCGGCAAGGTGCTGGCGACGTGGGATCCGCATACCCGTCCGATCATTACCGAGTACGCCGGTCAGGCGCGCTTCGATAACGTCGAGGAAGGTGTTACCGTTGCCAAGCAGATCGACGAGGTGACCGGTTTGTCCTCCCTGGTGGTGATCGATCCCAAGCGCCGCGGCTCGACCCAGTTCAAGGGCTTGCGTCCGCAGGTCAAACTGCTGGATGAGAATGGTCAGGAAGTCAAGATTGCGGGCACCGACCTACAGGTCAACATCACCTTCCAGCTGGGTTCGATCATTACCGTGAAGGATGGCCAGATGGTCAACGTCGGCGATGTGCTGGCGCGGATTCCGCAGGAAACCTCCAAGACCCGTGACATTACCGGCGGTCTGCCGCGCGTGGCAGAATTGTTCGAGGCCCGTTCGCCCAAGGACGCCGGCCTGCTCGCCGAAGTCACCGGTATCGTGTCATTCGGCAAGGACACCAAGGGCAAGCAGCGCCTGGTGATTACCGATCTGGACGGCGTACCTCACGAGTATCTGATTACCAAGGACAAGCACGTTACCGCGCATGATGGCCAGGTGGTGAACAAGGGCGAAAGCATCGTGGACGGCCCCGCCGATCCGCATGATATCTTGCGTTTGCGGGGCGTCGAGGCGCTGGCGCGTTACATCACCGATGAAGTGCAGGACGTGTACCGACTTCAGGGCGTGAAGATCAACGACAAGCACATCGAGGTGATCGTACGCCAGATGCTGCGCCGTGTGACGGTGCTGGATGCGGGCGATACCCGCTTCATCCAGGGCGAGCAGGTGGAGCGCGCCGACGTGCTGACGGAGAACGAGAAGGTCATAGCGGAAGGCAAGGAACCGGCTGTTTACGAGTACATGCTGCTGGGCATTACCAAGGCATCGCTGTCCACCGATTCGTTCATTTCCGCGGCTTCTTTCCAGGAAACCACCCGCGTGCTGACCGAAGCGGCGATTATGGGAAAACGGGACGAGTTGCGCGGCCTCAAGGAAAACGTCATCGTTGGCCGCTTGATCCCTGCCGGCACCGGACTGGCTTTCCACACCGCCCGTCGTCGGAAGAAACTGGGAGAAGAGGTGCTGATCGGCGCGGAAATGGCCGAAGGATCGCCAGCAGAACCGGAAGGCAGCGAGCTTTCGGCTTGAAGAGCCTCCCATGCGGTGAAATAACCGCATGGGGGCTTGACATTTGGTTGTGGAGAAAATAGAATCCCCCCTCTTTTTAGCAGTAGCTAAATTTCCTGCCATGAGCGGGGCGCATAATTTTTGGGACGGCAACGGTTGCCGTCCCCGTTATTTTTTTAGGATTGGATAATTAATGCCAACGATTAACCAGTTAGTGCGCAAGCCGCGCGAGCCCAAGCCTGTCAAGAGCAAGGTGCCTGCACTGGAAGGTGGCCCGCAAAAGCGCGGCGTATGTACTCGCGTTTACACCACGACCCCGAAAAAGCCGAACTCGGCATTGCGTAAAGTGGCGCGCGTGCGCCTTACCAATGGCTTCGAGGTTAGCAGCTACATCGGCGGTGAAGGCCACAACCTGCAGGAGCACTCGGTGGTGCTGATCCGCGGCGGTCGCGTCAAGGACTTGCCTGGCGTGCGTTACCACACGGTGCGCGGCAGCCTGGATACTGCTGGCGTGAAAGACCGCAAACAGAGCCGTTCCAAGTACGGCGCCAAGCGCCCGAAGGCGGCTTAACCCAAACTTAAAGATTGACCCGAGGTAAATATGCCAAGACGTAGAGAAGTTCCCAAGCGCGAAGTCCTGCCTGATCCGAAATTCGGCAGTGCGGAAGTTTCCAAGTTCGTTAATGTGCTGATGACGGCGGGCAAGAAAGCCGTCGCTGAGCGGATTATTTACGGCGCGCTTGAACAGATTGAGAAGAAAAGCGGCAAGAACCCGCTGGAGGTGTTTACTCTGGCCCTGGGTAATGTGCGTCCTTCCGTCGAGGTAAAAAGCCGTCGTGTCGGCGGTGCCAATTACCAGGTTCCTGTCGAGGTGCGTCCGGTTCGTCGCACCGCTCTGGCGATGCGCTGGATCAAGGAGGCGGCACGCAAGCGCGGCGAGAAATCGATGGGCTTCCGTCTGGCCGGCGAATTGCTGGATGCTGCCGAAGGCCGTGGTGCCGCGATGAAGAAGCGCGAGGAAGTGCACCGTATGGCCGATGCCAACAAGGCTTTTGCGCATTACCGCTTCTAACATATTCATACTGAACAATATAAAAGGCTGTAGCTGTGGCACGTAAAACACCCATTGAACGTTATCGCAACATCGGTATCAGCGCGCACATCGATGCGGGCAAGACCACCGCGACCGAGCGCGTCCTGTTTTATACAGGCGTTTCGCACAAAATCGGCGAAGTTCATGATGGCGCAGCCACCATGGACTGGATGGAGCAGGAGCAGGAGCGCGGAATCACCATTACTTCCGCAGCGACGACCTGTTTCTGGAAGGGGATGGACAATAACTATCCCGAACATCGCATCAACATCATCGATACCCCTGGCCACGTCGATTTTACCATCGAGGTGGAGCGCTCCATGCGCGTGCTGGACGGCGCCTGCATGGTGTACTGTGCAGTGGGCGGCGTGCAGCCCCAGTCCGAAACCGTGTGGCGTCAGGCTAACAAGTACCATGTGCCGCGTCTGGCTTTCGTTAACAAGATGGACCGTTCCGGTGCCAACTTCTTCAAGGTCTACGACCAGATGAAGAGCCGCCTGAAGGCTAACCCGGTGCCTCTGCAGGTGCCAATCGGGGCGGAAGATAAATTCGAAGGCGTGGTCGATCTGGTTCGCATGAAAGCGATTTACTGGGACGAAGCTTCTCAGGGCATGAAATTCGACCTGCGCGATATCCCGGCCGATCTCGTGGCAACTGCCACGGAATGGCGCGAGAAGATGGTGGAGAGCGCGGCCGAAGCGTCCGAAGAACTGATGAACAAGTACCTCGAAGAAGGTGACTTGTCGGAAGCGGAAATCAAGCGCGGTCTGCGTCAGCGCACCATTGCGAACGAAATCGTGCCGATGCTGTGCGGCTCCGCATTCAAGAACAAGGGCGTGCAGGCGATGCTGGACGCCGTGATCGATTACATGCCTGCTCCTACCGACATCAAGCCGGTGGAAGGTGAGCTGGAAAATGGCGAGCGCGGCAGCCGCAAGGCCAGTGACGACGAGCCGTTTGCCGGTCTGGCGTTCAAGATCATGACTGACCCCTTTGTCGGCCAGCTGATTTTCTTCCGCGTCTATTCCGGCGTGGTGAAGACCGGTGACACCATCTACAACCCGATCAAAGGCAAGAAAGAGCGCCTCGGCCGGATTCTGCAGATGCACGCCAACCAGCGCGAAGAACTCAAGGAAGTCTATGCCGGCGACATCGCCGCTGCGGTGGGTTTGAAGGAAGCGACCACGGGCGACACGCTGTGCGACCTGAACAAGACGATCGTGCTGGAGCGCATGGTGTTCCCGGAACCGGTGATTCACGTCGCTGTGGAGCCCAAGACCAAGGCTGACCAGGAAAAAATGGGCCTGGCACTTAATCGCTTGGCGCAGGAAGATCCGTCGTTCCGTGTGCGTACCGACGAAGAAACCAACCAAACCATTATTTCCGGCATGGGCGAGTTGCATCTGGAAATTCTGGTCGACCGCATGCGCCGCGAGTTCGGCGTCGAGGCCAACGTTGGCGCGCCGCAAGTGGCATACCGCGAAGCGATCAGAAAAGAAGTCGAGGTCGAAGGCAAATTCGTCAAGCAGTCCGGCGGTCGCGGTCAGTATGGCCACGTCTGGATCAAGATGGGTCCGAACGAAGCAGGCAAAGGCTTCGAGTTCGTCGACGCCATCAAGGGCGGCACCGTGCCGCGCGAATACATTCCCGCAGTGGAAAAGGGTTTGCGCGAAACCTTGCCGAACGGCGTGCTCGCCGGGTTCCCGGTCGTCGACGTGAAAGTGACGCTGTTCGACGGTTCCTATCACGACGTCGACTCCAACGAAAACGCCTTCAAGATGGCGGCTTCGATGGCGTTCAAGGACGGCATGCGCAAAGCCAACCCGGTATTGCTCGAACCGATGATGGCGGTGGAAGTGGAAATGCCGGAAGAGAAAATGGGCGACGTGATGGGCGATCTGTCCTCCCGTCGCGGCATGATCCAGGGTATGGAAGACATGGCGGGTGGCGGCAAGGCGATCAAGGCAGAAGTGCCGCTGGCCGAAATGTTCGGCTATTCCACCACGTTGCGTTCCCTGACCCAGGGCCGTGCGACCTATACCATGGAATTCAAGCATTATGCCGAGGCGCCGAAGAATGTCGCTGAAGCAGTGATTAACAAGAAATAATCGTTCTTTAGAGAGGGAAGTCATCATGGCAAAAGGCAAATTTGAGCGGACAAAGCCGCACGTAAACGTTGGCACGATTGGACACGTTGACCACGGCAAGACCACGCTGACGGCGGCGATCACCACGATCCTGTCGAAGAAATTCGGCGGCGAAGCCAAAGGCTACGACCAGATCGACAGCGCCCCGGAAGAAAAGGCGCGCGGCATCACCATCAACACCGCCCACGTGGAATACGAAACGGCCAAACGCCACTACGCCCACGTCGACTGCCCGGGCCACGCCGACTACGTCAAGAACATGATCACCGGAGCTGCCCAGATGGACGGCGCCATCCTCGTCGTATCCGCCGCCGACGGCCCGATGCCGCAGACCCGCGAGCACATCCTGCTGGCCCGTCAGGTCGGCGTACCGTACATCATCGTCTACATGAACAAAGCCGACATGGTGGACGACCCCGAACTGCTCGAACTGGTCGAAATGGAAGTGCGCGAACTGCTGTCCAAGTACGACTTTCCCGGCGACGACACCCCGATCATCATCGGCTCCGCCCTGAAAGCCCTCGAAGGCGACCAGTCCGACATCGGCGAACCCTCCATCTTCAAACTGGCCGACGCCCTCGACAGCTACATCCCCGAGCCTGAGCGCGCCATCGACGGCGCCTTCCTGATGCCGGTAGAAGACGTATTCTCCATCTCCGGCCGCGGCACCGTCGTGACCGGCCGTATCGAGCGCGGCATCGTCAAGGTTGGCGAAGAAGTCGAAATCGTCGGCATCAAGCCCACCATCAAGACCACCTGCACCGGCGTCGAAATGTTCCGCAAGCTGCTCGACCAGGGTCAGGCCGGCGACAACGTCGGCGTGCTGCTGCGCGGCACCAAGCGCGAAGACGTCGAGCGCGGCCAGGTTCTGGCCAAGCCCGGCTCGATCACCCCGCACACTAAATTCACCGCCGAGATCTACGTCCTGAGCAAGGACGAAGGCGGCCGTCACACCCCGTTCTTCCAGGGCTACCGTCCGCAGTTCTACTTCCGTACCACCGACGTGACCGGTGCGATCGAACTGCCGGCCGGCACCGAAATGGTGATGCCCGGCGACAACATCTCGATCACGGTTGCGCTGATCCAGCCGATCGCGATGGAAGAGGGCTTGCGTTTCGCGATTCGCGAAGGCGGCCGTACCGTCGGCGCCGGTGTCGTGGCTAAGGTTATCGAGTAATTAAACTCGCGGCGGGCCCATATCTGTTGGACTGGGTCCGTTGCATCGTTCTTTGGAAAATAAATGCAAAGCCAAAAAATTCGCATCCGCCTGAAGGCGTTTGATTATCGCCTGATAGACCAGTCAGCCCTGGAAATCGTGGAAACCGCCAAACGCACCGGCGCAGTGGTCAAGGGTCCCGTGCCCCTGCCAACCCGGATCGAGCGCTTCGATATCCTGCGTTCGCCGCACGTCAACAAGACTTCGCGCGACCAGTTGGAGATTCGCACTCATCTGCGCCTGATGGATATCATCGACCCCACCGATAAAACGGTGGATGCCTTGATGAAGCTGGATTTGCCGGCAGGCGTGGATGTGGAAATCAAGCTGTAAAGAGTAAAGTGGTGCAGGACGGGATTTGCCCGTCGGCATGGAAAACCGCCGGTCAATCGTAACCGGCCTTGTTAAGAAGGATAATTGTGATGAGCTTAGGACTTGTCGGTCGCAAGATTGGCATGACCCGCGTGTTTACCGAGGACGGAATTTCCATCCCGGTGACCGTTGTGGACGTGTCCAACAATCGCGTGACCCAGATTAAAACTCCTGCGACAGATGGTTATACCGCTGTTCAGGTTGCTTTCGGCACGCGTCGCAAGAGTCGTGTAACCCAACCTCTGGCCGGGCATTATGCCAAGGCGGGCGTTGAAGCTGGCCGCGTTCTCAATGAATTTGTCGTCAGCGGCGAAGATGCTGCCAAGATGACCTTGGGCAGCACCGTTGGTATTGATCTGTTCCAGGTCGGCCAGAAGGTGGATGTTACCGGTACCTCCCAAGGTAAAGGTTTCACCGGTGCGATCAAGCGCCACCATTTCAGTTCCAACCGCGCCAGCCACGGTAACTCGGTGTCTCACAACAGCGCCGGCTCGATCGGTCAGAACCAGGATCCGGGCCGCGTATTTCCGGGCAAGAAAATGGCCGGCCATTATGGCGCCGTCAAACGCACCACGCAAAATCTTGAAATCGTCCGTATCGATACCGAACGCCAGTTGCTCCTGATCAAGGGCGCAATTCCCGGCTCAAAGGGCGGCGATCTGATTGTACGCCCAAGCGTAAAGGCAGGTGCATGATGGAATTGAAACTGATCAACGACCAAGGGCAATCCACTGCCAGCGTGTCTGCCTCGGATGAGCTGTTCGGCCGCGAATTCAACGAAGCGCTGGTTCACCAGTTGGTGACTGCCTACATGGCCAACGCTCGCAGCGGAAACCGTGCCCAGAAAGATCGCAGCGAAGTTGCCCACAGCACCAAGAAACCGTGGCGTCAGAAGGGCACCGGCCGTGCGCGTGCCGGTATGTCCTCCAGCCCGCTGTGGCGTGGCGGCGGTAGAACTTTCCCGAACCGCCCGGATGAGAATTTCAGCCAGAAGATCAACAAGAAGATGTTCCGTGCCGGCATCAGCTCAATTCTTTCCGAGCTGGCTCGCCTGGGTCGTCTTTCGGTAGTCGAGAGTTTTTCGGTCGACACCCCGAAGACCAAGGCTTTGGCCCAGAAAATCAAGGGTATGGGCATGGACAAAGTGCTGATCATTACTGATGAGCTTGATGAAAACCTGTACCTGTCGGCCCGCAACCTGCCGCATGTGCTGGTGCTGGAAGCGCATCGCGCCGACCCGGTGAGCATGGTGCATTATCCCAATGTGCTGATGACCCGTAGTGCGGTGAAAAAATTTGAGGAGATGTACGCATGAACGCGCCCACATTTAATCAGGAACGCCTGATGCAGGTTATTCTGGCTCCTCAGATTTCAGAGAAGAGCACCATGATTGCGGACAAGCACGAGCAGGTCGCATTCCGTGTCGCAACCAACGCCACCAAACCGGAAATCAAGGCTGCCGTGGAGTTGCTGTTCAAGGTTGAAGTGGATAGCGTGCAGGTGGTGAACGTCAAGGGCAAGGTGAAGCGGTTTGGCAAAACGACAGGCCGCCGCAAGGACTGGAAAAAGGCGTTCGTCGCCCTGAAGCCTGGCCAAGAAATCAGTTTCTCAGCGGGCGAGTAGGAGATTAATCATGGCAATTATCAAAGTAAAACCAACATCACCCGGTCGTCGCGCTGTCGTAAAAATCGTGACGCCGGAACTGCACAAGGGCAAGCCCCACGCTCCGTTGCTGGAAAGCCAGTCGCGCAATGCCGGGCGTAACCATCATGGGCGCATTACCGTGCGGCATCAGGGTGGTGGTCACAAGCAGCACTACCGCATGGTGGATTTCAAGCGCGACAAGGATGGCATTCCGGCCAAAGTCGAACGCCTGGAATACGACCCCAACCGCACCGCGCATGTGGCGCTGCTATGCTACGCAGACGGCGAGCGTCGCTATATTATCGCTGCCAAGGGAATGACCGTCGGCATGCAGGTAGTCAGCGGCTCGGATTCGCCGATCAAGCCGGGCAACACACTGCCGCTTCGCAACATTCCGGTTGGCACCATCATTCACTGCATCGAAATGCAGCCTGGCAAGGGCGCACAGATGGCCCGCTCCGCTGGTGCTTCCGTGCAGTTGATGGCACGCGAAGGAACTTATGCCCAAGTGCGTTTGCGTTCCGGCGAAGTGCGCAAGGTGCATGTCGATTGCAGGGCGACCATCGGAGAAGTAGGTAATGCCGAGCACAATCTGCGCTCCATCGGCAAAGCCGGAGCAATGCGCTGGCGTGGTGTGCGTCCGACAGTTCGCGGCGTGGTGATGAACCCAATCGACCACCCGCACGGTGGTGGTGAAGGCAAGACCGCCGCCGGCCGTCATCCGGTCAGCCCATGGGGCACGCCGACCAAGGGCTACCGTACGCGCAGCAACAAGCGTACTTCCGGCATGATTGTGAATCGCCGTCCGTCGAATAAGAGGTAACAGATATGGCACGTTCAATTAAAAAAGGCCCATTTGTCGATGCACACTTGCTTGCCAAGGTGAGTGCAGCGCATGCAACCCATGACAAGCGTCCGATCAAGACCTGGTCGCGCCGCTCCACGGTACTGCCTGATTTTGTCGGCTTGACGATTGCGGTGCACAACGGCAAGCAGCATATGCCCGTGTATATTTCAGAGAATATGGTCGGCCACAAGCTGGGTGAATTTTCACTGACGCGTACCTTCAAGGGTCACGCGGCAGATAAGAAGGCCAAGAGATAGGAGCGATGATGAGAGTTAGTGCTGTATTACGCGGTACCAGACTGTCGGCGCAAAAGGGCCGACTGGTTGCCGATCAGATTCGCGGGCTGCCGGTTGACCGCGCGCTGAACATCCTGACCTTCAGCCCGAAGAAGGGCGCAGTGCTTATCAAGAAGGTGCTGGAGTCGGCAATTGCCAACGCTGAGCATAATGAAGGTGCGGACATTGACGAGCTCAAGGTCGCGACCATTTGCGTTGATGAAGGTTCGACGATGAAGCGCTTCCGTGCCCGTGCTAAGGGTCGCGGCGCGAGGATTCTCAAGCCTACCTGCCATATCACGGTTACCGTCGAAGACTAAGAGGAAAGAACATGGGACAGAAGATTAATCCAATAGGTTTTCGACTGGGCGTACTCAAGAACTGGACGTCAAAATGGTATGCCAATAGCAAGAACTTTGCCGGTATGCTGGCTGATGACATCAAGGTGCGTGACTTCCTGAAGAAAAAGCTGGCGCATGCCTCGGTCGGCCGGATCATTATCGAACGCCCCGCGCGCAATGCCCGCATTTCGATTTTTAGTGCACGCCCGGGCGTGGTGATCGGCAAGAAGGGCGAGGACATCGAGGCGCTGAAATCGCAGTTGCAGAAGTTGATGGGCGTGCCGGTGCACCTCAATATCGAGGAAATCCGCAAGCCCGAGATCGATTCTCAGTTGATCGCCGAGAATATCGCGCAGCAACTCGAGAAGCGCATCATGTTCCGTCGCGCGATGAAGCGTGCGATGCAGAATGCCATGCGCCTTGGTGCCCAAGGCATCAAGATCGAAAGCGCTGGCCGCCTCAACGGCGCCGAGATCGCCCGTACCGAATGGTACCGTGAAGGCCGCGTGCCGTTGCACACCCTGCGCGCCGATATCGATTACGGCACGGCCGAAGCGAATACCACCTATGGCATTATCGGGATCAAAGTCTGGGTCTATAAAGGCGAGACACCGGCCAAGGGCGAGACGCCGGTAGTCGCGGCTGTTGAGCCGGAACGCAAACCAAGAAAGTCGGGAGCAAAACATGCTACAGCCAGCTAGAAGGAAATACCGCAAGGAGCAGAAAGGCCGTAATACCGGCATTGCGACTCGCGGCAACAAGGTCAGCTTCGGTGAGTTCGGACTGAAAGCGATTGGCCGTGGCCGTCTGACGGCACGCCAAATCGAGGCAGCCCGCCGCGCCATGACGCGTCATATCAAACGCGGCGGACGCATCTGGATCAGGATATTTCCTGACAAGCCGATCTCCCAGAAGCCTGCCGAAGTGCGGATGGGCAACGGTAAGGGCAATCCGGAGTACTATGTGGCCGAGATTCAGCCGGGCAAGGTGCTCTATGAAATGGACGGTGTGGAAGAGACACTGGCGCGCGAGGCATTCCGCCTGGCTGCTGCCAAGCTGCCGATTCAGACCGCTTTTGTAACCAGACAGTTAGGTGGCTAAACATGAAAGCCAGCGAATTAAGAACCAAGTCAACGGAAGAGTTGAACAAGGAGTTGGTGGAACTGCTGCGCGCCCAGTTTGGCCTGCGCATGCAGATATCCACGCAACAGAGCACCAAGGTGGATCAGATGAGCAAGGTGCGCAGGGATATTGCACGCGTACGCACGTTGATCAGTGAAAAGGCGAGACAGGCATGAGCGAAGAAAAAGTTACCCGCACGATGACCGGGCGTGTGGTCAGCGACAAGATGGACAAGACCGTGACCGTCAAGGTCGAGCGCAAGGTCAAGCATCCCTTGTATGGCAAGGTGATCAGCCGTTCCAAGAAGTACCATGCTCATGACGAGAACAATGAATACCACGAGGGCGACCTGGTGATCATTGAAGAGTGCCGCCCTCTGGCAAAAACCAAGACGTGGCGCGTAACCACGCTGGTTGAAAAGAGCCGCTTGGTATAATAAAAAGCTTGCGTATCCCATCGGGACGCGCTAATATCTCGCCTTTTTTGGGCGTGTCGTCCCGGTAAATCGGGGCAATGCCAAAACTGACCGTAAGCGAAGGGCTGCCGCAAGGCAGTAGCCGACGGATTAAGTTGGAGAACTAAATGATACAAATGCAATCTGTGCTGGATGTCGCAGACAACACCGGGGCACGTTCCGTAATGTGCATCAAGGTGTTGGGCGGCTCCAAGCGTCGTTATGCCGCCATCGGCGACATCATCAAGGTAACCATCAAGGATGCAGCCCCGCGTGGCCGCGTCAAGAAGGGTGATGTCTACACCGCCGTTGTGGTGCGCACCGCCAAGGGCGTACGCCGTCCTGACGGCTCCCTCATAAAATTCGACGGCAATGCGGCCGTTCTGCTGAACAACAAACTGGAACCCATCGGCACCCGTATCTTCGGGCCGGTGACTCGCGAACTTCGTACTGAGCGCTTCATGAAGATCGTGTCGCTGGCTCCTGAAGTTCTTTAAGGAGAATCGAGATGCGTAAAATTCGCAAAGGTGACGATGTCGTTGTGATCACCGGCAAGGACAAGGGCAGGCGCGGCCTGGTCTTGCGAGTGCTGGATGACGGTCACTTGCTCGTCGAAGGGGTCAACAAGGTCAAGAAGCACATGAAGCCGAACCCTGCCAAGGGCTTGGCCGGTGGTATCGACGAAAAAGAGATGCCGCTTGATGTTTCCAATATCGCGCTGTTCAACCCCGCCACACAAAAGGCGGACAGGGTGGGCATCAAGGTACTGGAGGATGGGCGTAAAGTCCGCTATTTCAAATCCAACGGCGAAGTGCTGGACGCGTAAGGAATGAACATGGCTCGTTTACAGCAATACTATAAAGATACCGTGGTCAAACAGATGATGGATCAGTTTGGCTATAAATCCGTGATGGAAGTGCCTTGCATCGAAAAGATCACGCTCAATATGGGCGTGGGCGAAGCGGTTGCGGACAAGAAGGTGATGGAGCACGCCGTGGGCGACATGAAGAAAATCTCAGGCCAGAAGCCGGTGGTTACCATGTCGCGTAAATCGATCGCGGGCTTCAAGATTCGCGACAACTACCCGGTTGGTTGCATGGTGACTCTGCGCCGCTCATTCATGTACGAATTTCTGGATCGCCTGGTTTCCGTGGCTATTCCCCGAATTCGTGACTTTCGGGGTATTTCCGGCAAGTCCTTTGATGGCCGCGGGAACTACAACATGGGCATCAAGGAACAGATCATTTTCCCGGAAATTGATTATGACAAGATTGACGCGTTGCGTGGCATGAACATTTCGATCACGACAACCGCCAAGACCGACGAAGAGGCGCGTGCGCTTCTCGCCGCGTTTAAATTCCCGTTCAAGAACTGAGGTTGCCATGGCTAAGTTATCTGTGATTAATCGAGATAAAAAGCGCCGCGAAACGGTGAAGAAGTACGCTGCGAAGCGTGCGGAGCTGACGGCGGTGATCAATAATTCGGCGCTTGGCGATGAAGATCGCTATGCGGCTCGTCTCAAGCTGCAGCAGTTGCCACGCGACTCCAGTCCGGTTCGCCTGCGCAATCGTTGTGCGCTGACGGGACGTCCGCGTGGCGTATTCAGCAAATTTGGCATGGCGCGCACCAAAGTGCGCGAGTATGCAATGCGCGGTGAAATTCCCGGCGTAATTAAAGCCAGTTGGTAGCGGGAGAATAGTGTTATGAGTATGAGTGATCCGATCGCCGATATGCTGACGCGTATTCGCAATGGTCAAAGTGCTGAAAAAGTTAGCGTCAGTATGCCCTCCTCCAAGCTCAAGCTGGCAATTGCCAAGGTGCTGAAGGAAGAGGGTTACATTGATGATTTTGCTGTTCGCAATGAAGCCGGCAAGCCTTCGCTGGATGTCCGCCTGAAATATTACGCGGGTCGTCCCGTGATCGAGAAGATCGATCGCGTTAGCCGTCCTGGGCTGCGCATTTACAAGGGCAACGGCGAAATTCCTAAAGTCATGAACGGATTGGGAGTGGCGATAGTTTCCACCTCCAGGGGCGTCATGACCGATCGCAGTGCGCGCGCGGCCGGTATCGGCGGCGAAGTGCTTTGCGTAGTGGCATAGTGAGGTAAGCGATGTCCAGAATAGCTAAAAATCCGGTAGTAGTGCCGGCCGGCGTTGAAGTGGTACTGAACGCCGATGAAATCACGGTCAAGGGCCCTTTCGGCACCCTGAAGCAGCGCCAGAGCAGTGATGTTTCGGTGGTGCAGGAGGGCAGTCAGTTGCAGTGCAAGGCAGCCAACGACACGATGCAGTCGAATGCGATGTCCGGCACCATGCGTGCGCTGCTCGCCAATATGGTGTTGGGCGTTTCCAAGGGTTTCGAACGCAAACTGACCTTGGTTGGCGTGGGTTACCGCGCAACTGCCAAGGGGGATGTGCTGGGCCTTTCGTTGGGTTTTTCCCACCCGGTTGAGCACAAAATGCCTGAAGGCGTCAAAGTTGAGACGCCGACCCAGACTGAAATCGTTTTGAAGGGCGCTGACAAGCAGCGCGTCGGTCAGGTTGCCGCTGAAATTCGTGCTTATCGCAGTCCTGAGCCTTATAAAGGCAAGGGTGTGCGATATTCCGATGAAGTGGTGAATCTCAAAGAGACCAAGAAGAAATAGGGGCAATAGTCATTATGGATAAGAAAGAGTCACGTCTGCGCCGGTCACGTAAAACCCGTGCCAAAATTGCAGAAATGAAAGTTGCGCGTTTGTCGGTTCATCGCACCAATTGCCATATTTATGCGCAGATTATTGACGCCAGCGGCGGCAAGGTGCTGGCCAGCGCGTCCACGCTCGAAGCCGAGGTGCGCAAGGATCTGCCAAAAGGCGGCAACAAGGATGCGGCCGCGCTGGTTGGCAAGCGAATTGCTGAAAAGGCGAAAAGCGCCGGCGTCGAAATCGTGGCCTTTGACCGTTCTGGCTTCCACTATCATGGTCGTATCAAGGCGCTGGCGGAAGCCGCGCGTGAAAACGGTCTGAAATTCTAAGCGGGGTTGATGATGGCTAAATATGAGAAGAACCAGCAGGAAGACCGCGGCGACGGCATGCAGGAAAAAATGATTGGGGTTAACCGTGTGACCAAAGTGGTCAAGGGTGGCCGGATCATGTCCTTTGCGGCGCTGACCGTGGTTGGCGATGGCAATGGCAGCGTCGGCATGGGCAAGGGCAAGTCGCGTGAAGTTCCAGTTGCCGTCACCAAGGCGATGGAATCTGCACGTCGCAACATGGTCAAAGTCAACCTGAAGAAGGGCACTCTGCACCACGCTGTAATCGGACGTCACGGCGCTGCCAAGGTCTACATGCAGCCGGCATCGGAAGGTACCGGTATTATCGCCGGCGGCCCGATGCGTGCGGTCTTCGAGGTGATGGGCGTGCATAACGTTCTCGCCAAGTGTATCGGCTCGACCAATCCATACAATATTGTGCGCGCCACCCTCAACGGCCTGGAGCAAATGAACACGCCGTCCGAAATTGCAGCCAAGCGCGGCAAAACTGTTGAAGAGATCCTGGGGTAAGCGATGGCAAAGGCAAAGGCAAATAAAACTACCAAGGTGAAGGTCACTCAGGTCAAGAGCCTGATCGGCACCATCGAGTCTCACCGTGCCTGCGTGCGCGGACTGGGTTTGAAGCGCATCGGTCATACGGTTGAAGTTGAGGATACGCCATCGGTTCGCGGCATGATCAACACCGTTTACTATCTGGTCAAGTGCGAGGGCTAAATGCAACTTAATACTATCAAGCCTGCCGAGGGCAGCAAAAAAGCGTCGAAGCGTGTTGGCCGTGGCATAGGCTGCGGCAATGGCAAAACTTGTGGCCGCGGCCACAAGGGTCAGTCGTCACGTTCTGGCGGCTTCCACAAGGTCGGCTTCGAAGGCGGCCAAATGCCCCTTCAGCGTCGCCTGCCGAAACGCGGCTTTAAGTCTCTGGCCAAGGTCAGGGGCGATACCGCCGAAGTCAGGCTGTCCGAAATCAACAAGCTGCCTGTTGACACAATCGATCTGCTGGCGTTGAAACAGGCCGGTATTATTTCTGCCAACGCGCTGAGCGCGAAGGTTTTTCTGTCGGGCGAAATTACCCGTGCGGTGACATTGCAGGGACTGATCGCTACCAAAGGCGCTCGTGCAGCAATCGAAGCCGCTGGCGGCAAGATCGCGGAATAGGGATAAGATTTTGGCTCTTGGCAAACCGACTCAGAAAACTGCAGCCAAGTACGGCGACCTGAAAAACCGCTTGCTGTTCGTGCTGGCTGCTCTGGTCGTCTATCGTATCGGTGCGCACATTCCTGTGCCTGGCATTGATCCGGTGGCGTTGGAGTCGCTGTTCAAGTCGCAGCAGGGCGGCATCCTGGGCATGTTCAACATGTTTTCGGGCGGCGCGCTGTCACGCTTTACGGTATTTGCGCTGGGCATCATGCCGTACATTTCTTCCTCCATCATCATGCAACTGATGACGGTGGTATCGCCGCAACTGGAGCAGTTGAAAAAGGAAGGCGAAAGCGGACGCAAGAAGATCACCCAGTACACCCGCTACGGCACGGTGTTTCTGGCGCTGTTCCAGGGCTTGGGTATTGCCATTGCGCTGGAATCCCAGGCTGGCCTGGTGATCGAGCCGGGCTTCATGTTTCGTGTGACGGCAGTGGCAACGCTGGTGTCCGGCACCATGTTTCTGATGTGGCTGGGCGAGCAGATCACCGAGCGCGGCATCGGCAACGGTATTTCGCTGATCATCTTTGCCGGTATCGCGGCAGGATTGCCTCATGCCATCGGCGGCACGCTTGAACTGGCTCGTACCGGTACTTTCTCGATACCGCTGGTGTTGGCCCTGTTTATTGGATCGTTTGGAGTCACCGCCTTCGTTGTGTTCGTAGAACGCGGCCAGCGCAAGATACTGGTGAACTACGCCAAGCGCCAGGTGGGTAACAAGATGTACGGTGGTCAGAGTTCGCATCTGCCGCTCAAGCTGAACATGTCGGGGGTTATCCCTCCGATTTTCGCCTCCAGCATCATCCTGTTTCCGGCGACGCTGGCAGGATGGTTCGGTTCCAGCGAGAGCATGGCCTGGCTCAAGGATATCGGTGCGACGCTGTCGCCCGGCCAGCCCCTCTATGTGATGCTGTATACACTGGCGATTGTGTTTTTCTGTTTCTTTTATACGGCGTTGGTGTTCAACCCGAAGGAGACGGCGGACAACCTGAAAAAAAGTGGCGCTTTCGTGCCGGGCATACGCCCAGGCGATCAGACCGCCCGTTATATAGACAAGATCATGTCTCGGCTGACTCTGTCAGGCGCGGTGTACATTACTGCGGTGTGCTTGCTGCCCGAATTTTTGATAGTGAAGTTTAACGTGCCGTTTTACTTTGGCGGCACCTCGCTACTGATTATCGTGGTGGTGACGATGGACTTCATGGCCCAGATCCAGTCTTACATGATGTCGCATCAATACGAGAGCTTGCTTAAAAAGGCAAGCTTCAAGGGCGGAATGATCGGCCGCTAGCAACAAGCTTAATAGAAGATCAGGATAGAAATGTCGAAGGAAGAAACGATTGAAATGCAGGGGGAGATTCTGGAAACCCTCCCCAATGCAACCTTCCGAGTAAAATTGGAAAATGGCCATGTGGTGCTTGGCCACATCTCCGGAAAAATGCGGATGCACTATATTCGCATCCTGCCGGGAGACAAGGTAACCGTCGAATTGACGCCTTATGATTTATCACGTGCGCGGATTACTTTCCGCGCCAAGTAATAAAGCTTTATCAGGAGAAAAAAATGAGAGTCAGAGCCTCACTTAAACGGCTGTGCCGCCACTGCAAAATGGTCAAACGCCATGGTGTGTTGCGCGTCATTTGCTCAGATCCACGGCACAAACAACGTCAAGGTTGATTGTCGCTCATGGAACTGTTAAAATCTTCGACTTTTTCTAAATCAGTCATTAGCTGGGAGTAAAGCATGGCCCGGATAGCTGGGGTAAACGTCCCTAACCATCAGCACGCTGTAATCGCACTAACCGCGATTTATGGCATTGGCCGTACCCGTTCGCAGAAAATTTGCGCATCGGCAGGCATCAACACCTCGACCAAAATCAAGGATCTTAGCGACAGCGAGATGGAAAAGCTGCGCGACGAGGTCGGCAAGGTTACGGTCGAAGGCGATTTGCGCCGTGAAGTTTCCATGAACATCAAGCGATTGATGGATCTTGGCTGCTACCGCGGTGTGCGCCATCGTCGCGGTTTGCCGGTTCGCGGTCAGCGCACCCGCACCAATGCACGCACCCGCAAAGGTCCACGCAAAGCTATTCGCGCAACCAAATAAGCTGGTTGCCACACGAGGAATAAATCATGGCCAAGACAAACGTACGGGTACGCAAGAAGGTAAAAAAGAATGTGGCAGAAGGCATTGCACACGTTCATGCGTCATTCAATAACACCATCATCACCATTACCGATCGCCAGGGCAATGCTTTGAGCTGGGCAACTTCGGGTGGTGCCGGCTTCCGCGGTTCGCGTAAAAGTACGCCGTTCGCCGCGCAGGTTGCGGCTGAGGCCGCAGGCAAAGCGGCTCAGGAATGTGGTGTCAAGAATCTTGAAGTCAGGATTAAAGGTCCTGGCCCAGGCCGTGAGTCAGCCGTGCGTGCATTGAATGCGGTCGGTTTCAAGATTACATCCATCGCTGACGTGACGCCGGTTCCACATAACGGTTGCCGCCCGTCCAAAAAGCGTCGTATTTAACCCGCCGCGCCGTTATTATTTAGCAGGAGAGAAATTTTGGCTGTCAATCTTGATCCCAAATGCCGCCAGTGCCGCCGTGAAGGTGAAAAGCTGTTTCTGAAAGGCGAGAAGTGTTTTACAGACAAGTGTGGCATCGAGCGCCGCGCTTATGCGCCAGGCCAGCACGGCCAGAAGCAGGTTCGCCTGTCCGACTACGGCGTGCAGTTGCGCGAGAAGCAAAAGGTACGTCGTATTTACGGCATACTTGAAAAGCAGTTCCGCGGCTACTACTTCATTGCCGACCGCACCAAGGGCGTGACCGGCGAGAGCCTGCTGCAGTTGCTTGAGTGCCGTCTCGACAACGTCGTCCACCGCATGGGTTTCGGCGTGTCCCGTCGCGAATCGCGCCAGGTCGTGCGCCACAATGCAATCCTGGTTAACGGCCGCCGTGTCAATATTCCTTCGTACCAGGTCAAACCTGGCGACGTGGTCGAAGTCGCCGAGAAATCCAAGGCCCAGCTGCGCATCAAGGCTGCGGTTGCCGCTGCCGAGCAGCGTGGTTTCCCTGAGTGGATCGAAGTGGACGTAAAGGCGCTTAAAGGCGTGTACAAGGCCAAGCCGCAGCGCTCCGAGTTGCCCTCAACCATCAACGAGCATCTCGTGGTTGAACTGTACTCGAAATAATCGCTGAAACGCATTTAACTGAAAAGCATTTAACTAGAGGATCCAGCATGCAAAGCAGTGCTACCGAACTTCTGAAACCACGTGTTGTAGACGTTGAAGCGATCTCTCCTGTGCGCGCTCGCGTTTCGATGGAACCGTTCGAGCGTGGCTATGGCCATACGCTGGGCAACGCATTGCGCCGCATCCTGCTGTCCTCGATGCCGGGCTATGCTATCACCCAGGTCAAGATCGAAGGCGTCGTGCACGAGTATTCGACAATCGAAGGCGTCCAGGAAGACGTGGTCGACATACTGCTCAACCTCAAAGGCATTGCCCTGAAACTGCATAACCGCCATGAAGCGACCCTGATGCTCTCCAAAAAGGGCGAGGGCGTAGTGACGGCGGGCGACATCGAAACCGGCCATGACGCCGAGATCGTCAACCCTGATCATGTGATTGCTCACATCACCAAGGGCGGCAAGCTCGACATGGAGATCAAAATCGAGCAGGGACGTGGCTATCAGCCGGTCACTGCACGCCGTCTGGCAGATGAGGAACGCAGCATCGGCTCCATCATGCTGGATGCCTCCTTCAGCCCCGTTCACCGCGTCAGCTATGCAGTCGAAAGTGCCCGTGTCGAACAGCGTACCGATCTGGACAAACTGGTTGTCGACATCGAGACCAACGGCGTAGTCGATCCTGAAGAAGCGATTCGCTATGCAGCACGCATTCTGGTTGACCAGTTGTCGGTGTTTGCCGAACTGAAAGGCACGCCGGCCGAGATCGAAGCGCCGCGCGCACCCCAGGTCGATCCGATCCTGCTGCGTCCGGTCGACGATCTGGAGCTTACCGTGCGTTCCGCAAACTGCCTCAAGGCGGAAAACATTTATTACATCGGCGACCTGATTCAGCGCACCGAGAACGAATTGCTGAAGACCCCGAATCTGGGACGCAAATCGCTTAACGAAATCAAGGATATACTCGCATCCAAGGGCCTCACGCTGGGCATGAAACTGGAAAATTGGCCGCCTGTCGGGCTTGGCGAGCGCGTATAAAAGTAGTTCGTGGAACACGAAAGTAAAGCAAGGGAAGGGTAGATCATGCGTCACCGTTTAGGACTTAGAAAACTTAACCTCACCAGCAGCCACCGTCTGGCGATGCTACGCAACATGGCCGCCTCGTTGCTACGCCACGAAGTCATCACCACCACGCTGCCCAAGGCCAAGGAACTGCGTCGCATCGCCGAGCCGCTGATTACGCTGGGCAAAAAGCCATCGCTGGCGAACCGCCGTCTGGCATTCGACCGCCTGCGCGACCGCGATGTCGTCGGCAAGCTGTTCAGCGAATTGGGCCCACGGTTTCAGACCCGCAACGGCGGCTATCTGCGCATCCTCAAGTGCGGCTTCCGCAAGGGCGACAACGCGCCGATGGCGATCGTCGAACTGCTGGATCGCCCAGAAGTTGTCGAAGAGACTGCCGGCGCCTGAGTTCAGGTGTCAGCGATAAAAAAAGCCGGGTTTATCCCGGCTTTTTGCTTTTCTGGTGTCCCAATATTTCATAAAAAACGGAGCGACCGTTCTTGATCAAAAAAGCACTAACCGCAAAGGACGCGAGGGCTCGCAAAGGAAATGGGGCGGGCAGGGATGGGCGGTTTTATCGCCCAACTCGCAAAAGCAATCAGGCTGGCATGTCTAAAGGTTTTGTTTTCTCTTTGCGAACCCTCGCGTCCTTTGCGGTTGATTGTCACATTGACTGCAAATTGGACTAACAAGGGCTACGGGCTATCTATTTTTTGCCGTGCAGCATTTCGGCCAGATACTTGCCGGTGAAACTGGCGGGGGTTTGAGCCACTTGCTCGGGCGTTCCCGCCGCAATGATCCTGCCGCCGCCATCGCCGCCTTCCGGGCCGAGGTCGATCACCCAGTCGGCGGTCTTGATCACATCCAGATTGTGCTCGATCACCACCACGGTGTTGCCGCTGTCGCGCAGGCGGTGCAGCACGGTGAGGAGCAGCTCGATGTCGTGGTAGTGCAGGCCGGTCGTGGGTTCGTCGAGGATATACAGCGTCCGTCCGGTGTCGCGCTTGGACAATTCCAGCGACAGCTTGACCCGCTGGGCTTCGCCGCCGGACAGAGTGGTCGCTGACTGACCGAGCGTGATGTAGCCGAGGCCGACGTCGAGCAGGGTGGCGAGTTTGCGCGCCACCACCGGCACCGCGCTGAAGAATTCGTGCGCCTGCTCCACCGTCATGTCCAGAATTTCGTGGATGTTTTTGCCCTTGTACTGGACTTCCAGGGTTTCCCGGTTGTAGCGCTTGCCGTGACAGACGTCGCATGGCACGTAGATGTCGGGCAGGAAGTGCATTTCCACCTTGATCACGCCGTCGCCTTCGCAGGCTTCGCAGCGTCCGCCCTTGACGTTGAACGAGAACCGCCCCGGCCCGTAGCCGCGTTCGCGCGACTGCGGCACGCCGGCGAACAGGTCGCGGATCGGCGTGAACAGACCGGTGTAGGTGGCCGGATTGGAACGCGGGGTGCGCCCGATCGGGCTTTGATCGACATCGATCACCTTGTCGTAGAATTCCAGGCCATGCAGCTCTTCATGCGGCGAAGGTTCGGCCGAAGAGCCATAGAGATGGCGTGCCACGGCGCGGTACAGGGTGTCGTTGATCAGGGTGGACTTGCCCGAACCGGACACGCCGGTGACGCACACGAACAGCCCGACCGGCAGGTCGAGGGTGGCGTTCATCAGGTTGTGGCCGCTGGCACCCGTTAACTGGAGCATGCGCTTGGGGTCTGGCGCATGGCGTTTTTTTGGCACGGCGATGCTGCGCTTGCCACTTAGATACTGGCCGGTGAGCGAGGCGGGGTTGGCCTTGATTTCATCCGGCGTGCCTTCGGCGACGATATGGCCGCCATGCACGCCCGCGCCGGGGCCGATGTCCACCACGTGGTCGGCGGAAAGGATCGCGTCGGTGTCGTGCTCCACCACGATCACGGTGTTGCCCATGTCGCGCAGATGCTTGAGGGTGCCGAGCAGGCGGTCGTTGTCGCGCTGGTGCAGGCCGATCGATGGTTCGTCCAGCACGTACATCACGCCGGTCAACCCCGAGCCGATCTGGCTCGCCAGGCGAATACGCTGCGCCTCGCCGCCGGACAGGGTGTTGGCCGAGCGGTCGAGCGACAGGTAATCCAGTCCGACATCGTTGAGGAAGCGCACCCGCGCCGCGATTTCCTTGATGATGCGTTCGGCGATGGCCTGCTTCTGGCCGTCGAATTCCAGCGTGGCGAAAAAGTCGTAGGTCAGTCTCAGCGGCAGCCGGCCGACCTCGAACAAAGCCTTGCCGCCGACCAGCACATGGCGGGCCTCGGGGCGCAGTCGGGTGCCCTCGCAGTCGGGACAGATGCGGAAGTTGATGTATTTCGCCAGTTCCTCGCGCACCGTCGAAGATTCGGTTTCGTGATAGCGGCGCTCGAAATTGGTGATGATGCCTTCGAACGGGTGGCTGCGTATTTTCATCCCGCCTTTTTCAGCGAGATACTGGAACGGCAGGGACTCGCTGCCGCTGCCATAGAGCAGAATGTGCTGGATGTTTTCCGGCAACTCCTCGAACGGCACTTCAAGATCGAAGCCGTAGTGCAGCGCCAGGTTTTGCAGCATCTGGAAATAGAACTGGTTGCGCTTGTCCCAGCCCTTGATCGCGCCCGAGGCCAGGCTCAGATGCGGAAAGGCGATGATGCGCTTGGGGTCGAAGAAACTGACCTGGCCCAGGCCGTCGCACGCGGGGCAGGCGCCCATCGGGTTGTTGAAGGAGAACAGCCGCGGCTCCAGCTCCGGCAGGGAATAGTTGCATACCGGGCAGGAAAACCTGGCGGAGAAAAGATGTTCCTTGCCGCTGTCCATTTCCACTGCCAACGCCTTGCCGTCGGAGTGACGCAGCGCGGTCTCGAACGATTCGGCCAGGCGCTGCTTCATGTCGGCGCGGATTTTGACGCGGTCCACCACGATGTCGACGGTGTGTTTCTTGTTCTTGTCGAGCTTGGGCAGGGCGTCGATTTCATGCACTGTGCCGTCGATCCGCAGGCGCACGAAACCCTGGGCGCGCAGCTCGTCGAACAGGTCGGCCTGCTCTCCCTTGCGGCTCACCACCGTCGGCGAGAGGATCATCAGCTTGGTGTCCTCGGGCAGCGCCAGCACCGTGTCCACCATCTGGGAAATGCTCTGGGCGGAAAGCAGGATGTGGTGTTCGGGGCAATAAGGATCGCCGACGCGGGCATAGAGCAGGCGCAGGTAATCGTGGATTTCCGTCACCGTGCCGACCGTCGAACGCGGATTGTGGCTGGTCGCCTTCTGTTCGATGGAAATCGCCGGCGACAGACCTTCGATCAGATCCACGTCGGGCTTCTCCATGCGCTGCAGGAACTGGCGCGCATAGGCCGAAAGCGACTCGACGTAGCGTCGCTGTCCTTCAGCGTAGAGGGTGTCGAATGCGAGCGAGGATTTGCCCGAGCCGGACAGCCCGGTGATGACCACCAGCTTGTCGCGCGGGATGTCGAGGCTGATGTTTTTCAGATTGTGGGTGCGGGCACCGCGGATTTTGATCAGGTCCATGTGTTTTGTGCAGAGCAAAAGGCAACCTGCTACTATACGCAATTTTACCGGTGTACTTCAAATTCATATGCAAGTTTCCGAAAAGATGACCCCGATCGAACTTCGCGCCAGCGCGGGGCTGGCCGGAATTTTTGGCCTCCGCATGCTGGGCATGTTCCTGATTTTGCCTGTATTCGCCATCTACGCCCACACTCTGCCGGGCGGCGAAAATCACATGATGATCGGCCTGGCTCTAGGTGCCTACGGCCTGACCCAGGCCATGTTTCAATTGCCTTTCGGCATGGCCTCGGACCGCTGGGGGCGCAAGCGGGTCATTTATTTCGGCTTGCTGCTGTTCGTTATCGGCAGCTTTGTCGCGGCTTATGCCAGCGATCTTTACATAGTGATCGTGGGGCGTTCGATTCAGGGAGCCGGCGCGATTTCCGCCGCAGTAACGGCGCTGCTCGCCGACCTGACGCGGGAAGAGCACCGCACCAAGGCGATGGCGATGATCGGTTCCACCATCGGCCTGTCGTTCGCCGCATCCATGGTGATCGGCCCGGCGCTTTACCAGATGATCGGCGTGCCCGGTATGTTTGCGCTCACCGGCGTGCTGGCGCTGGCGGCGATGGGCGTGGTTTACGCCGTTGTCCCCGACCCCAAGGCCAGCCATTTCCATTCCGACGCGGAGGTGGCTCCAGCGCGCCTGGGCGACGTGCTGCGAGACAAACAGTTGCTGCGGCTGAATTTCGGTATTTTCGCGCTGCACGCCGCACAGATGGCGATGTTCGTGGTGATTCCCTTCGCCCTCCGTGATACCGGCGGGATGCCGGAAGCCCAGCACTGGAAAATCTATCTGCCGGTGATGCTGGGCGCATTTGCCATCATGGTGCCCGCGATCATATACGGCGAGAAGAAAGCCAAGCTCAAGCAGATATTCGTTTCCGCCGTGGCCCTGCTGCTATTGTCGCAACTGCTGATGACCGTGCTGATCCGGGATTTCTGGGGCATCGTCATGATGCTGCTGCTGTTCTTCATCGCCTTCAATATCCTTGAAGCCAGCCTGCCCTCGCTGATCTCCAAGATCGCCCCGGCACGCGCCAAGGGTACGGCGATGGGCGTGTATAATACCTCGCAGGCGCTCGGCCTGTTTACCGGCGGCGTGGCGGGCGGAGTCCTTTCGAATTATGTCGGCCAGTGGGCCGTGTTCGCATTCGGGGCGGCAATGAGCGCTCTGTGGCTGAGTCTGGCGATCAGCATGAAAACGCCGCCTGCCGTGCGCACCAAAATGTATCATCTTGAACCGATGGCCGCAGACGCAGCGCGCGAACTGTCGCGCCGTCTGACCGGCCTGAACGGGGTGATGGAAGCGGCGGTCGATGCGGAAGAGGGAACGGCCTACCTCAAGGTGGAAATGGCGGGATGGGACGAAGAAGGCGCAGAGAGCCTATTGAAATAGGCTCTAATTAATCAAGGGAGGAGCGTGAAATGGCATCAGTGAACAAGGTGATTCTGGTTGGGCGCCTGGGCAAGGACCCGGAAACCCGTTACATGCCCAACGGCGACGCGGTGACCAATATCACCCTGGCCACCAGCGAAACCTGGAAGGACAAGAACGGCGAGAAGCAGGAAAAAACCGAGTGGCATCGCGTGACTTTCTACCGCAAGCTGGCGGAAATCGCCGGCGAGTACCTGAAGAAGGGCAGCATGGCCTACGTCGAGGGCCGCCTCGAAACCCGCAAGTGGACCGACAAGTCGGGCGTCGAGAAATACACCACCGAGATTATCGCCAACGAGATGCAGATGCTGAGCAGCCGCAACAGCGGCGGCGGCAACAGCTTCGAAGTGGTGGACAAACCCGCTGCAAGCAGCAGTAGCGCGAAAGCGGCGGTCAAGAGCGGCGGCGACTTCGACAACTTCGAGGATGACATTCCGTTCTAGGGACTGCTCAAGTAATCGATGTAAATGAAATGGCGGAGAACGGATGTTCATCCGCCATTTTTACTTGCTGCGCCGCCGTGAAGTGGGTATTAACTGCGGCGCAATTTATTCCATTCCGTTGAAGGCCGTCTGATATGGCGTTTCAGTCAAATGCAAATCGTTGCTGATGCCACCCGATAGCATTCATCCCTTTTCGGTTGCGGTCATCGGCGGCGGTCCCGCCGGGCTCATGGCGGCGGAAGTGCTGATCTGGGGCGGCGTGCGGGTCGATCTTTACGACGCCATGCCCTCGGTGGGGCGCAAGTTTCTGCTGGCGGGCAAGGGCGGGCTGAACCTCACCCACGCCGAACCCGCCGAAGCATTTCTCTCGCGTTACGGCGCGCGCCGCGCGCAGATCGAACCGCTGCTAAACGCATTCGGGCCGGAAGCGCTGCGCGAGTGGACGCGCGGACTCGGCGTCGAAACCTTCGTCGGCACCTCCGGGCGGGTGTTCCCGGTGGAAAAAAAGGCGGCGCCGATGTTGCGCGCCTGGCTGCACCGGCTGCGCGCCGACGGAGTGAGCTTTCACGTGCGTCACCGCTGGCGCGGCTGGGACGAAAACGGTGCGCTGCGTTTTGCCACGCCGCAGGGCGAACAGCGGGTGCATGCCGATGCGGTGGTGCTGGCGCTGGGCGGCGGCAGTTGGGCGAAGTTCGGTTCCGATGGCGCGTGGGTGCCGCTGCTGACGCAGCGCGGCGTTCCGGTTGCGGCGCTGCGGCCGGCAAACTGCGGCTTCGATGTCGGCTGGAGCGAGCACTTGCGCACGCGCTTCGCCGGGCATCCGATGAAGTCGGTGGTCGCGTCCTTTATCGATTCGACAGGCGCGGAATTCCACCGGCAGGGCGAATTCGTGGTGACGGCGACCGGCGTCGAGGGCGGCCTGATTTATGCCTTGTCCGCCCCCCTGCGCGACGAGATCGAAGCCAGCGGGTTTGCGGTCATGCAGCTCGACCTGGCGCCCGGCTGGGAGCTGCAACGCCTGATCGACGAGCTGTCGCGGCCACGGGGCTCGCGCTCGCTGTCCAGCCACCTCCAGAGCAGGGTGGGCATCAAGGGGGTGAAGGCCGGGCTGTTGCGCGAAGTGCTGTCAGCGTCGGAGTTCGCCGACCCGGTTCGGCTTGCGGCGGCGATCAAGGCGCTGCCGCTACGCCTCGTCGCGCCGCGCCCTCTCGATGAAGCGATCAGCAGCGCGGGCGGCGTGGCCTTCGAAGCGCTCGACGAGCGTCTGATGATCCGTGCCCTGCCCGGCGTGTTCTGTGCCGGCGAGATGCTGGACTGGGAAGCGCCGACCGGCGGTTATCTGCTCACCGCCAGCTTCGCCAGCGGGCGCGCAGCCGGTTTGGGGGTGTTGGCTTGGCTCGAAGCCGGTGGGGGCGGTAAGTAATTACTTCGCAGGCTACGAAAGCGGCCCGAATTTATCTATAATCACGCCATGCTCTATTGGGAAAAACACGACCACGACCAGAACCGGCACCGCTGGTATTGCGTCACCTTCGACCACGATTTGCTGGGCGACCTGGTGCTCACCAAATCATGGGGAAGCATCGGCCGGCGGAGTATCCGGAAAGAGAAGCAATTGCTGGAATCCGCGGACGATCTGCGCGACTGTTTGCAGGCTATCGGCAGCCAGCGCGAAGCGGATGGCTACGCCGTGGTGGGGGTGGGCTGGTCTGGCTGATACGGTTCAGCCGCACTTCCGATCATGCTCAAGGCAACGGCCTCGGCAACCTTGATGCCGTCCACCGCCGCCGAAAGTATCCCTCCGGCATAGCCCGCACCCTCTCCCGCAGGATAAAGTCCCACCGTATTCAAACTCTGGTAGCTCTCGTTGCGCTTGATGCGGATCGGGGAAGAAGTGCGCGTCTCGACCCCGGTCAGTACCGCGTCGTGCATGGCAAAACCCTTGATCTGCTTGTCGAAAGCAGGGAGCGCCTCGCGGATTGCCTCGATGGCATAATCCGGCAGGGCGGTTGAAAGGTCGCACAAATGCACGCCGGGCGTATAGGAGGGCTGCACCGCGCCGAGCGCCGTGGAGGGCTTGCCCGCGAGGAAATCGCCGACCAGTTGTCCCGGCGCGGAATAATTCTTGCCGCCCAGTTCAAAGGCGCGCGCCTCCCACTGGCGTTGAAAGGCGATGCCCGCCAGCGGATCGCCGGGGTAATCGGCGGGCGTGATATCGACCACGATGCCGCTGTTGGCGTTGCGCTCGTTGCGCGAATACTGGCTCATGCCGTTGGTCACCACGCAGCCCGGCTCCGATGTGGCCGCCACCACCGTGCCGCCGGGGCACATGCAGAAACTGTAAACCGAGCGGCCATTGGCGCAGTGATGCACCAGCTTGTAATCGGCGGCGCCCAGCAACGGGTTGCCGGCATTCTTGCCGAACCGGCAGCGGTCGATCAGCGACTGCGGATGCTCGATGCGGAAGCCGATGGAAAAGGGTTTGGCCTCGATATACACGCCTCGGTCGTAAAGCATCTGGAAGGTGTCGCGCGCGCTGTGGCCGACAGCCAGCACCACATGATCGGTGGCGATGCGTTCGCCGCCGGCCAGCACTACGCCGCGCACCTGCCCGTTGTCGATGTCGAGATCGTCCACCCGGCACTGGAAGCGGATTTCCCCGCCGAGCGATTCGATGGTCGAGCGCATCTTTTCCACCATGCCCACCAGCCGGAAAGTGCCGATGTGGGGCTTGCTCACATACATGATCTCGGGCGGCGCGCCGGCCGCGACGAACTCCGTCAGCACCTTCTTGCCGTAGTGTCCGGGGTCCTTGATCTGGCTGTGGAGCTTGCCGTCGGAGAAGGTGCCCGCGCCGCCCTCGCCGAATTGCACGTTGGATTCCGGGTTGAGCTCGCCTTGCCGCCACAGGCCGAAAGTATCCTTGGTGCGCTCGCGTACTGCCTTGCCGCGCTCCAGGATGATCGGGCGAAACCCCATCTGCGCCAGAATCAGTCCGGCAAATAGTCCTGCCGGGCCGGTGCCGATCACTACCGGCCTTGAGGCCAAATTGCTCGGCGCCTGCGCAACGAAACGGTAACTGGTGTCCGGCGACGGCGAAAGGTGCCGATCCTTCTTCAACCGCTTGAGCACGGCCTTTTCGTTCTTCAGCTCGACATCCAGCGTGTAGACAAAAAGGATCGCCTCCGGCTTGCGGGCGTCATGGCCGCGGCGGGCGATCGAGTAGCCGACCAGATCCTCCGGCCTGATGCCCAGCCGCTTGATAATGGCGGCCCGGATGGCGCTTTCGGGGTGCTCGATGGGGAGTTTTATTTCAGTCAGTCGCAGCATGCGGGTATTTCGGTCAAGCCTTGTTTGGAGCCGCCCATTGTAATGCGGTTCACGCCAGCCCGGTAGGGCGGAAAGCGTGCCTTCACTTATCCATTAGCCCAGGAAGGCTTCCTTGGAATTGAGATATTCGATTTCCTCTGCCATACTTTTCCTGCCGAGGATGGCGTTCCGATGCGGAAACCGGCCGAATTTCCGGATGATCTCCCGATGGTGCTCGGCAAAGCGCAAATTGTTTTCAAGGCGTGCTTCTTCAAACAGCTTTACCGAAAGCGCCTGATCCTCAAGATTTTCACTGTGCATCAGCGGCATGTACAGAAAAGCGAGTTTTTCAGCCGGGATGGCCTTGTGATAACCCTTCGCTAACGCGTACTTTGCCGCCTCGATGGCCTTGTGTTCGGTTTTGAAACTCCTGGCCTCGCCGCGAAACATGTTCAGCGGGAACTGGTCGAGAACAATGATTAAAGCCAGGCATCCTTCCGGGCTGTTTCTCCATTCATCCAGCTCGCCATTGGCCGCACTGGCCCACAGCGGTTCATACCGGTTGCGTATCTCAGCGTCCAGTTCAGGGGTCGAGGAGAACCAGCGCTTCTGCATTTCTGCCGAGTACCAGAATCCGATAATTTCTTCTGGGGTGATTTTAATGATAGGCCTCCCGGTCTTTGTACTGAACCAGAATCCACGGATTAACCACCACCGCCCATAGCGTGGCGTCGGCATCCAGCCATGCCTTGGCCTGAGCATCGGATACTTTCTCGATTTTATTTTCCGCCAGCCATTGCCCGATTTGCGCCTTGTTGTCGTTCGAAATCTGAACGGCCACCTCGATCAGGTCCAACCCCTCATCAACCGCAATCACATTGCCGGCAGCAAAAAAACGCAGCAATTCCGCCCACGCGATTCGGGATGTTTCCAGATTTAGCTTGGCCCGGAGTATCTCATCCGGATTTTCTGAGAGTTTCATGGATAATAATGTCGAGGGCGGGCGCAGTAGGCAAAATCGAATACGCCCCTGTTATCCCGTAAAAGCAAGGGGCTGCGCGCTTTTGCGCAGTCTCGCCTGACTGTAAGGTTAGGCATGAGTCATGACGTAACTGCTGGGAGTTTCACCTTCAACATTGAAGCCATATTTTTCATAGAATTTTTTTGCCTCGTTATTGATCTTGAATACTTCCAACCCGATTCTCTTGGATTGCTCTTTACCTGACGTAATAACAGACTCAAGCAGTTTTTTCCCGATGCCATTTCGCTGATGATGAGGATGAACAACAATCATTCTTACGAACAACTGGCTGCCTCGATTTTCGACATGGGAATACCCAACCAACTCATATTCTTTGCATACCAACGTAATGCCTTTTGGGTCAAAGTGAGCGGAAAAATCACTTTCTTGCCACTGTTCATCCCAGCCCCATATTTCAGAAATGTAGCCACGCATTACCAAGCAGTACAATTTGTAGATGGTTTCGCTTTCTGTTTGTTCAGCTTTTCGGAAAGAGTAAGTCACAATGATGAATTGTATGCCTAATGTGCAAATATAGCGGACGGCATAAGGCGTAACTTTTTGACGGTCTGCTGGAATGAAATGTTATGCGGCATGTGTCCTCCAATGTTCACGCGACAACCGATACAGGCAGTGTTGCCGAAGCATACTACCCACGGGCACACTGGGATGCTCGAAGGTGGTGGCAGCTTCGAGCATCCCAAGCCGTTCCATAACAGTCCGCGACCTGACATTGCGAACTGTGGCGAAGGACACGATTTCAGGCAAGCAGAGTAGCTCGAAGCCAACACGAAGAGCCCCTCTTGCTGCTTCCGTAGCGAAACCCTTGCCCCAGCATTGAAAGGCGAGCCGCCAGCCAATTTCGACGCAAGGAGAGAATGGAAGCTCAGCAGACGGGATATGTAGGCCGACAAACCCAATGAATTCGTTCGTATGCTTCAATTCGACCGCCCAGAAGCCCCAGCCACGTTCAGCGATAAGAGCCTGGCAACGATCAGCCATCGCATCACTTGCAGCACGATCAAGTGGAGCGGGGAAAAACTCCATGACCTTCGGGTCAGCGTTTAGCGCGGCGAAGGGCTCACGGTCGGCCACACACCATTGGCGCAAGCGCAGGCGATCTGTGTTGAACTCGATCAACTCGGCCATTTTTCGCGGCTCTCGTTCATGAGGAGGCATAACGTTCAAGGTCAGGGACGTGGCGCGGCTTCATTGCGCAGCGTCCCCTGCACCGCCGGGTTGGGGGTAGCCAGCATTCTCAGGACTTTCCAGCACGGCGACACATGTCCTCAAGGAAACCCTTTTCCAACTCGTCCCCGTTCTTCTGCGCATCCTTTGCCCAATTACATGCGCTGGCGGCATCGCCCTTCAAATAGTGCACAAAGGAAATGTTGGATCGTGCGTTGCGTGCTGTTGGGGATAGCTGGAGCGCTTTGTTCAACTGCGCCAAACTCTTCTCTAACTGCTTTTGAGTCCAGAGGAAGCGGCCATAGTCGACAAAAGCTACGGGATCGACGTTCGGCTTAGATGTTGCCAACTGAAACAAGTGCTCAACTTCACTAGGTGTGCCTCCGCGAACGGATACTACGAGGGCGAAACCGTGATACGCGTTTCCGTTTTCTGGATCAAGCAACCATGCTTGGTTAAAACGTGACATCGCGGTGGCAAGATCGCGTTTTGCCCAATACGACCAACCGGACTGTACGACCTGTTTCGCGCCTTCTTGGCGCGAAAGTCCTTGCTTCTCGATCGACGCAATAAAGGTCGCGTCAGCGTTCTTCATTTCCACCGTTTTTTCGCGCTCTCCATACATTGGGAGTTGGTTGATGGGGAGAGAATCGGCAAACGCTGTCCCGAATGTGAGCAACGCAATGATCGATGAAAATAGCCAGTAACGCTTCATTTGATTACCTTTCCACAGATGCCGAAATTAAGAAACATGCGGCCCCAACGTTTAAGGTAACCGGCCTGCCGCATGTTTTTTGGACAGGTCCGGTTGACCACGAGGTTGAGCCTCGACGACCGCGACCACAAACAGGAACCACAGAAACCGGCGAGCGCAAGAAGTGCTCTTTACTTCTGGATGAATATCGCTTGGACACCTTCATTTTCGTTAATGTCAATGCGAATGTATGCGGTGTCATCCAATACATACAAGAATGCCTGCGCCGCACCAAATTGCCAGGGTGTTCTGATAGGTTTTCCTTTTAGGTCTCGAACCTTTTTCTCCGTGTAACCGAGCTTGATTCCACTAATCGAACCAGCAAACGGCGGTTCAAATTTGATCATCTCGACTACCCCTGCCTTGTTGAAATTCACCCGAATACCCTTAGTTCTGAGGAAAAGTGTTGTCTTACCCGCGCTCAAATTGGCAAAGGCTGAAGGATAGATGTTTTCCATTGGTTCTGGATCAAGGTCCGTCTTCAAAGCATTTTTGACCGCCTGTACGTCGTCTCCCAACTTAAACGCAATTCCTTCAATGGGAACTTGTTGGGCGAAAGCGGGGAACGAAAATGAGGCAATCGAAGTGACCACTACAAAGATTTTAAAAAAAGAATTTTTCATTGAATTTCCTCGATGGTTAAGTGAGTTGCAGGGTTATGATAAATAGCATACACGGTGATCTGACAGAGAGGCCCAGCGTAAAAGTACGGGACTGCGCGCTTTTGCGCTGCCGGGTTGGGCATCTTCACGGTAAGTTGCAGAGGCAGTTTAGGGTTTTGCTGTGGCATCCCCCACCTTTGCCGGGCCAGTTGTAAACGAGGTACCTCCACCATTAGCATCAGGAATGAAGGTCATTGCAACATCAATTGCTTGGCGGCACACCCTCAATGTCCATATCTCGTTCCAAACCCCCTTGATTGTCTTGTCTCCTTCAATAACATCGTGAGCGGGCTCAGTGACACGCATATCGAAGACATCAAAATCTTTGCAATCTTTGAGTCCGGAGCGAACCACTGCGCCCATGATTGCGGAAAGCATTGCATCCTTTACCAATACTGGGCTGGCATTGGTCGAGCCTGGATAATATGCCCGCGGCGTCGGGGCTTCCCCATTGCTGTTGGCGAAGAACAGGGTGTTGTAGAACTTCGAGCTGCCGCAGCGCTCAAGCTGGTAACGGAAATTCCAGATGCCTTTCGTGGGATTCTGTTTGTCGTCTGGGAAGTCGATCGGCGACAAAACGGACACGCTGTATGGTTGGACGTTGTACTGGGATTTGCAATCTAACTGAAGACCGAATTTTCGATCCTGCTCCACTCCTAGCCGATACATGGCCTCGAACATAGGGCGTGAATGCAAATAAGTGGCTGTCTTCTTGCTGCTTGGTAGATCGGCGTTCGTGTTTACGGTCTCGGCATGGAGCAAACCTACAAACATGAATGCGGCAGCCATAGCTGCCGTTGAGATCACAAGTAACTTTCTGTTCATTTTCCAGCCCCCTTCGCTGTTATTGTTTACTTCAGAGAAAAACCATTGGTAGATAGATATGCCCAGCGTCCCCTGGATGATGGGTTAGGCGCAGGATCACTCATAGGTCTCAGCAGGTTTTAGACCAAGCGCTGCGCCGAACATCTGCGAGGCACAAAAATATGACATAAATGCCAACAATTCGGAGATCTCTTTTTCGGAAAACTCCGTTTTGAGTTTATTGAATGCACTATCGTCAATATTTTTGGCGCCTCGAACGAAGATTTTTGCAAAATCAACGGCAAGAAGCGTCCTCTGGTCAGGTTGCCCCTCGTCAGGGCGGCCGGCTTTCGCCATGCAGTATTCGCAACCGTTACCAAAGGCTAGTTCTCTGCGCACTTGCTCAAGAAGCTCAGGCGTAAATGTGTTGCTTGTGTAAAAGGCATTCTCAAGTGCGGACCATTTCTCGAGAATTTCAGGCGCATGACCTAGTAATCTCTCCCATGGAGTACGGCCATTTTCAGACAATGAAATGCGCGACATAGAAGCACCTAACGTTTGAGTTCAGGGGCGCGCCGCCGATAGGCGGAGCGTCCCCTGCAACGAAAGGTTAGGGCTATTCACGCTAGATAACCCCGTCTTCTTTCATCTTGTCCGCGACCGTCTGCAACAATTGCTTAGCATACTTATCGTCGTACGTCGTTTTCTCGAAGTTCTTCTGAATGAAGTCCCGTCCGCTCCATGTGCTGGTATCGATGCTTGCTTTCCATACCATCTTCTTGGACTGGATATTCACCAATTGAGCATTGAAGACGAAGGAAATTCGCGTCGCATGGCGATTGGCGGATACCTGGCCGCTGTTGGCATACAAAAGCAGCACATGGTCTGCTACTGTTTCACCGGTTTCCATTTCGGCCTTAATATCAATCGGCACCTTGCCTTCGACTAGGCGCGATGTAGTGATTCGAACGCCATAGGACTGAAATACCGTTGGCGCCTGGCTGACCAAGAACTTGCCGAAATCGGGGTAGCCAGTTTCACCGTCCCAGGCTGATCCCGTGCCGTACGACGAAACGGTCTTCATCTCGCTGTGGCGGTAGATAAAGGATAAGCGTTCAGTTCGGGCGGCTGTATTGTCTAAGCGCTTTGAGTCACGAATGGTGGGCGCCGCACCGCACGCCGAAAGAAGCAGCATTGCAACAAGCACGAACATGCACGTTGCGAGTGACGGATGGGTTTTCATGTTGAGTAGTACCCCTTACTGAGGAAAATGGAAGAGCCCTAACGTATTTTAGTTGAGCGACACCCCGAAGGGGCGTAAGCCGGGAGCGAAGCGAGCGGTGTTCGCTCGAACGGGACGTTAGGCGCAGATGGCCGTGCATGCGGCGTTCTGTCTTTAGCTGCTCTATGCCATTCCATTTTTCCATCCCCTGGGCGATACCTGAAAATTACCGCCGAAAAATCTGTCAGATGGCGCGAAACGTAGCTCACGTTGTCCACATCAACGGTTTCAGTTATGCGGCAACGTGAGCTACGTTTCGCTCAATATCATATTTTTAACTCGTTGTAAATACGGCATATTTCGTTCCAGCACACGATCAAAAAACACCAAGTGGTTTTGTCTTCGCCATGACTGCCGGTGGTGGCGCACGGCTATCTGAGCTTAACGTAGAAGTGAGGGGCTGCGCGCTTTTGCGCAGTCCCTCTCGACTGCCGGGTTCGGCGGCTTCGCCCAACACCAGAAATGGGTGGCGATTGAAGTCAGATGAATGGCCTGACGAGGTGATAGCGGAGAGCATTTTCAACTGCATGGCTTTCGTTCTCGATGGGATCGTAACTCTGGATCAAGTAAAAGCTCAAATAGATTCCAGTACAGCAGATGAATTTTTTCGAATAATTCTTTCAGGTGACTCTGCTTGACTTGCTTGAACTCGGCGGGTTTTGAGTTCTTCCAACTCTTGAATAGCGCGACGGACTCGTCTTGCGAAATGACGATTTTGTCTGGGGCATCCTGCTTTATGGATAGGCTAAAAACGGAATGGGCCACTTCATCGCGCTGCTTTCTGAGCGTGGAAAGTCTGTCGAGGATTCGCGTTGTTGCGTCGATTGTTTTGTCAGAGATATCGAGTTCATTCAGGCGTTCACGGAAAGCCTTCAACTGTCGGTCAAAGGAGAGTCCCATCAGCTTCTGGACATTGGGATTTGACATTGATCCGGTGTGGGACTTCATTACGACAACGGAGAGGAACAGCATTAAGAACTGTTGTTCAACATGCGACCATGCTGCGACAACCCGCCCGAGGTCTGCAAGATACGACTCTGTGAAGCCCTTCATAAAGCTCGAATTGTCTGGGTTGAAATTTTTCACATTGCCAGATCGTTATATGTGCCCGACTAAGACGCCGAACGT
>Ga0307376_10000359_pt1 | contig 58905 bp, 55 predicted proteins | sample TR2MG_FD_202536 | JGI IMG/M metagenome (GOLD analysis project Ga0307376, IMG submission 202536) | Soil microbial communities from Risofladan, Vaasa, Finland - TR-2 | ecosystem: Environmental > Terrestrial > Soil > Coastal area > Acid sulfate soil | place: Finland: Risofladan, Vaasa | collected...
ACCCCCTATATACCTATACAAGATAATCAACTATTCCTAAATTACAAACATTTCAAAGAACTATTTTAACTATATTTGCATTAAAATCAAGCCTCTCAGAAGATTTCCTTAACTAAACGACATTGATATAATAATAGATATTTATCAGTCTGTTTTTAAATTCAATTTTCAGATGCCTTTAATACTTGATACTGTATATAAAAGAGGCGATTTAAGGTCGACTGAATGGTAGATACCAGTAGAACACTTTTATTGCAACAGGGACCGCCACAGTGAATGCCAGGCAGCTAAAAAAACATGTAGTTAGGTTATTTTTTGTAATTTAGATCTGAACAAAGAGAGATTACAGATGTTAAGGTTTGGAAGCGGGTGGGCATGGCTATATCTTGACTCAGATAAGAACCTGGCTGTTGGAAGTACCCCCAATCAGGATAATCCACTAATGGATCTGTCTCAACTTAAAGGATCTCCATTATTGACTGTCGACGTATGGGAGCATGCATATTATCTTAAATATCAGAATAAAAGAGCTGATTATGTTGATGCATTCTGGAATGTTGTGAATTGGGATGAGGTAAATAAAAGATATCAACAGGCTATAGCATAGCTTCTTTCTTATGAGGCCCTCCCAACGGTGTAAATATTTTTGCTAATCCAGTGTAATTCAACTAAATGAAACAGAATATTTTCCCCTTTAGGGGAGATGTCGCGTAGCGACAGAGGGGTGTTCCTCCCAAAACAGACCATTTTTGGGAGAGGGGTTGTGGTGAGGTAAAACTCTAGGTATACAAAAACCTCTTTATCTTCAATGTTGCTGTTTTCTGGAATGGGTCAGGCTGAAGTAAAACTTTTTGGATCTGACTGAATTTGTTAACCTGTGAATTTACATAAGCCTGTAGCTCACCCAGCACTTCATCAACTTTAACCTCAACCTGTCTTGTCATATCTTCTTTTTGTCTGGTTATATCTTCTTTAAGACTCTGATATTTTTTTTCCAGCTCCTCCATGTTAAAGTGAACAAGTGCAACAAGTTTTCCTTTTTGCTGAACTACCAGAGAATCAACCACAAAACGAAAATTGTTAATAATTGATTCAATCTCCTCCGGATAAATATTTTCTCCGCTCGCTCCAACAATCATGTTTTTCAGTCTCCCTTTTATGAACAGATTGTTATTACTATCCAGTGTTCCAAGATCTCCGGTTTTGAACCATCCATCAGGAGTAAGAACTTCATTTGTTAATTCAGGTTCTTTAAAATAACCTTTCATAATGGTAGGTCCTTTGGCCCATATTTCTCCTTCCCCTGTTTTTTTGTCAGGATTATTAATAATAAGTTCAATACCTTCTATTGCGGGGCCTGTTGACTCAAATACAGACTTCTGCGGGTTGGCACCTGCCAGAAGAGGAGATGTTTCAGTTAAACCATATCCAATTGCATATGGAAATTTTGCTTCAATCAGGAACTTCTCAACAGCTTTGTTTAGTTTTGCACCTCCAATGCCATAAAACTTCAGGTTTCCACCAAATGTTTGTATAAGTTTCTTCCCGGCAGCAGCGTTCAGTATTTTTCTGAAGAAAGGAATCTTATAAAGAAGTTTTAGTATCAGTTTGCCATTGAATGTTGGTAAAATTTTATTGAAATATATTTTTTCAATTATTAACGGAACAGTCAGCATTATTGTAGGCTTTATTTCAGCAAGAGCGGGCAGGAGTACTGCAGGGGTTGGCGGTTTTCTGAGATAGTAGACACAAGATCCGCAAAGCATTGGCAATATTAATCCAAGAGTATTTTCGTAAGTGTGCGACAATGGCAAAACAGATAGAAAACGATCAGTTTCGTCCATTGGCTGTATAAGGCTGCCTTTCAGCGCATTAAAAATTATGTTTTTGTGTGTCAGCATAACGCCCTTTGAACGACCAGTTGTTCCTGAGGTATAAATAATTGAAGCAAGGTCTTCTTCCTGAACATCATAATTATTGACTGGAAGAGCCAATGGGTCAAATGGTTCTGACCTCTTTTCGGAAGAGATAAATGAAAATTTTTCAATAAGAATAGATGTTTTAAGATCTTCTGATTTATATCCTTCAATCTTGGGTAATAAAGATGTTGATATAAAAATAGCTTTAGCGCCTGAATGTTCAAGAACAGTATATACCTCCTGCTTCGAGAAATCAGGAAGAATAGGAACAACAATAGCCCCCATAAATGTAATTGAAAAGAAAGCAACACCCCAGTTAGGCATATTTGAACTAAGAATTGCCACTTTATCTCCCGGGCAAATACCATTCTTCTCAAGCAAAGCTATCAAAGCCTGAGCCTCCTCATTTACTTTTTCATAGCTCTTAGGTTCTTCTCCTACAAATGAATATGCATTTTGCTTGCCAAACTTTTTTAATGTCTCATTGAACATTGCAGGGAAAGTCATCCTGATTCCTGTATCTTCCATATATACCCTATTATTAAGTCGATTATGAATTACGAAGGTACTCATTTATTGATTTGAAGTACAAAATTGTGATATTATTAAATGGAAAAGTGTAAAAGCAAAATAAATCATTGAACCTATTTCGGTTGGAATGGTTAATTTTGTAATTCAATTTTCAACTGTTAAATTATGACTATAGTAATAAGAGTTACAAAAGAATTCACTTTTGAAATGGCTCATGTACTCTGGAATTATGACGGTCCATGTAGAAATGTACATGGCCACTCATATAGGCTTTTTGTAACGATCTCAGGTTTTCCTTCAGAGAATCCGGAAAATCCAAAGAATGGTATGGTAATCGACTTTACCGACTTAAAAAAAATAGTTAAGATGGAGATCGTTAGTAAGTTTGATCATGCGGTAGCCGTTAGCAGCCGGTACGACCAGCAAAAGATTGAAATGTTTACAAAAATGTTCGGAAACACAGTTCTTCTTGATTATCAGCCAACCTGTGAGAATCTTGTTTCAGATTTTGCCGCAAGGATAACCCCTAATCTGCCTTCAGGAACAAAATTGCATAGCCTTAAGCTGTATGAAACGGCAACTTCATTTGCAGAATGGTATGCTTCAGATAATGAATAGAAAAGTACTCCAGACACTCCAACCTCTTGATAGAGATAAATAAAAGAAGGATTAAAATATGGATGATAATAAAACCAAAAAACTATTCCTGTTGGATGCATATGCTCTGATCTTCCGATCCTATTATGCATTTATTAAAAATCCCAGGATAACCTCTAAGGGGCTGAATACTTCAGCAGTATTCGGATTCCTGCTGACACTTGAAGAGGTTCTGCAGAAGCAAAAACCAACACATATCGCCGTGGTCTTCGATACTCCTACCCCCACCTTCAGGCATGTAATGTTTAAGGAATACAAGGCTAACCGTGATGAGACCCCGGAGGATATTATTAAATCAGTCCCGTATATAAAACGACTTATTGAGGCATATAAAATCCCGGTGATTGATTATCCTGGATTTGAAGCGGATGATGTAATAGGTACCTTAGCAAGAAAGGCTTCTGATCAGGGGTTTACAACTTATATGATGACTCCTGACAAGGATTTTGCACAACTTGTCTCAGATAATGTTTTTATGTTAAAGCCATCAAGAAGCGGAAATGAATCCATTTTGTGGGGAGTTAATGATATTAAAAGAGAATTTGCGGTGCAGCGACCAGAGCAGGTTATTGATGTTCTTGCCCTTATGGGCGATACGGCTGATAATATTCCGGGAGCTCCTGGTGTTGGCCCAAAAACAGCAATGAAACTGATCTCTGAATTTGGAAGTATTGAAGAGGTGTTCAGGAATACCGATAAATTAAAAGGGAAGCTGAGAGAGACTATTGAAAATAACAGGGAACAGATTGAATTTTCGAAGAAGCTTGTGACAATAGAACAGAATGTGCCAGTGGAGCTGGATGAAAATGCACTTGTTAAAAAAGTCCCCGATCCGGATAAGTTGAAAATTCTTTTTGAAGAATTGGAATTCAAAGCAGTTGCTGCCAAAATACTTGCAGAAATTGATAAATCAGAAAAGCCAAGGGAACAGCATCAATTATATGTCACACAGCAAGAGTCTCTTCAGGGTTCCCTTTTCGGCGATGAGGCGGTTATCCCTGTTACTGAAAGAGCAACAATTGAATCTGTTAACCACACTTATCACCTTGTTGAAACAAGTTCGGAACTAAAAGAACTGGTTAGGACAGTTAATACGCTAAAGGAATTCTGTTTTGATACTGAAACAACTAGTCTGAATGCCCTTGAAGCCGAGTTAGTTGCCATTGCTTTCTCGTGGGGAAAAGGATCGGGATATCTTATTCATTTCCCGGATTCGCAGGAGGAAACAAAATCACTTCTTGAAGTTATCAGGCAGGTATTTGAGAATCCGGGGATACTGAAAATCGGACAGAACATGAAATTCGATATACAGGTTCTGGCTAACTATGGTATTGAAGTGAAAGGGCCTATGTTTGATACAATGATAGCTCATTATCTGCTTGAGCCCGATATGCGACATAACATGAATCTCTTATCTGAAACTTATTTATCATACAGTCCTGTGCATATTGAATCTCTTATTGGCGAAAAAGGGCATAATCAGAAAAATATGCGTTCGGTTCCTGCTGATAAACTCAGGGAATATGCAGTAGAAGATGCTGATGTCACTCTTCAGTTGAAAAAGCTATTTGAACCCCGCATTGAATCAGAGGGACTCAGGGATCTTGCAAATAATATTGAAATGCCTCTTATAGCAGTACTTGCAGAAATGGAGAGGAACGGAGTAAAGCTCGACCAGGAAGATCTTAAAGCAATTACAATCAATCTGAGAGAGGATATCATATCCCTTGAAAAAGAGATTTATTCACTTGCAGGAACCGAATTCAATATTTCCTCTCCGAAACAACTTGGTGATATTCTTTTTATAAGGCTTAAGCTTGACGAAAATGCCCGGGTTACAAAGACAAAACAATTTATTACCAACGAAGAGATATTACAACGCCTTACCGGCAAACACCCCATTATAGATAAAGTATTAGAATACAGGGGCCTTAAAAAACTTCTCTCAACCTATGTAGAGGCACTTCCTCTTCTTGTAAATGATAGAACCGGCAGAATTCATACATCATTCAACCAGGCTGTTGCCTCAACCGGCAGACTTAGCTCAAATAATCCCAATCTTCAGAATATACCTGTCAGGGATGAGAGAGGGAGGGAAATCAGGAAGGCATTTATTCCTGAGAAGGGACACATCTTCTTTTCGGCCGATTATTCACAGATTGAATTGAGGCTGATGGCTCATCTGAGTAAGGACATGAGCATGATAGATGATTTTCTTTCAGGGAGTGATATCCATGCAGCTACTGCATCCAAAATTTTTGGAGTTGAGATTAAGGATGTAACAAGAGAAATGCGAAGCAGAGCGAAAACAGCCAATTTTGGGATTATTTACGGAATTTCATCATACGGACTTTCTGAAAGGCTGACGATAGGCAGAAAAGAAGCAAAGGAGCTTATCGATGGTTATTTCAGTTCTTATCCCGGAGTAAAGGTTTACATGGATGAAAGCATTAAGAAGGCCAGGGATATGGGTTATGTTACTACTATGTTCGGACGTAAGCGTTATCTCCGGGATATCCATTCGCGGAATCAGGCGGTTAGGGGCAATGCTGAAAGAAATGCAATTAATGCACCAATTCAGGGCAGTGCAGCCGATATAATAAAAATTGCAATGTTACGAATACATGAAAGGATTAAATCGGAAGGTTATTTATCAAAAATGATTCTTCAGGTTCATGACGAACTTATTTTTGAAGTTGAGTTTTCTGAACTAGAAAAGCTTAAGGATTTGGTTTTATTTGAGATGTCAAATGCAGTTAAAATCAATGTGCCTCTAATGGTTGACTGGGGAACAGGTAATAACTGGTTTGAGGCACATTGAACGGTGCAAAGGCACAATGGCAAAAAATGAAAATAATATTAGTAAAGGGGGTGTGATTTATGGAAGTAAAAGTATTGTTTTTTGGTATTCTGGCAGAGGTTACCGGTAATGTCTGTAAACATTACAGGGAGGTGAAATCGATAGGAGATCTTATACTCAGGATAGAGGATGATTTTCCGGAGGTTGTTCATTATAAGTTCCGGATTTCTGTTAATAATCAGATTATTAACAATGATCCTATACTTAATAATGGCGATGAGGTAGCATTAATGCCGCCTTTTGCAGGGGGATAAGCATATTTGATATTAATTCTTAAGAAATTATGGTAACAGATTATCTTACAAACGGGCCTATAACTCAGAAGATTATAGCATTTTTTATTGAAAGGATGGGTGACAGAACAGACTCTGGAGGACATTCGGTTTTCCTGGGACAGGTGAGGGCTGATGAGATCAACGGTAAAAGGGTTAAGGCAATTGAATATTCAGCCTATGAAGCAATGGTAAAAGTTGAGGCAGATAAGATAAAGGTAAAAATATTATCGGAGTATGTTGATGTTAAATCAGTTGATATAGTTCATTCAACCGGGATTGTTAACGTAGGCGAAATATCACTGCTGGTATTTGTTTCGGCAGGGCACCGGCAGCAGGCAATAGAGGCCTGCGGTAAGTCAGTAGAACTTATTAAAGAAAAATTACCAGTTTGGAAAAAGGAGATTTTTGATGATGATACTCATGAGTGGAGACAAAATAGCTCAGTTTAAATCGACTCCCTCTTAATACTGCGTACCTGATAATATTATTTTCCAACATTCTGACCATTGTTTCTTGTAACCAGGATTGATCCCGAATTTCCTTTCAGAACAGAAGCATACTCTTCTTTATTGTTTAGTATTTCAACAGCCTTTAATACCTGTTCATCCTTTTTAATTGTCCATGCAATAGCTCCGTCTTCATAGAAATACCGGCTTATAATTTCGTCTTCTATCAGATCAGTTATCTCACTTCTAAATAAGGTAAGATCCTTGTCAAGACTGTGTGCAATATCTTTCTCCAGTTCAGTAAAAAGATCTTTATATAAATCATAATATTTTTCTCTTTTTGCATTGGTTATAAGTTCGTTGAGAGACTCCTCGGTACCGGTTTTATAACTGAAATTACGGCTCAGCAGAAGAGTTTTGAAATCTGCATAATCCTGATCAGTAAAAGAGAACTGCTCAGGAGATTTGATATTTGGGTGAGCCCAATAATACTTGGTGGCATAATCAAAAATATAGTTTCTAAAATATAGTTCACCTGTAATCTGACTAAGTGGCTCAGGCAGAATTTCAATATCAGGTGTAATTCCGCCGCCGTCTTTTACCAACCTGCCATTTTTTGTTTTAAATTCAGAGATAAGAGAGTCAGGAATGATGCCAACACTTCCATCCTCGTTTGGATGAGAAAAGTCGAGAGCCTGGATACATCTGCCACTTGGGATATAGTATTTTGCTGTAGTAACTTTTAACTGAGTATTATAGCTTAATGGACGAGTGATCTGAACTAATCCTTTCCCATATGATCGTTGACCTATAATTATTCCCCTGTCAAGATCCTGAATGGCTCCTGCAACAATTTCTGATGCCGAAGCAGAACCCCTGTTAATAATAACGGCAAGTTCTATTTTCTCATCAATAGCAGGTTTAGTTGTTTTAAAATTCTCATCAAACTGTTTAACTTTCCCTTTTGTTGAAACAACCTCATTGCCTGGACCGACAAAAAGATTTACAATTTCCACAGCTTCTGTAAGTAATCCGCCAGGATTTCCCCTGATATCCAGAATTATCTGTTGGGGATTATTTCTTTTTAAGGAAATCAAGGCATTCTTAACGTCATCTATACAGTTCTGTGTGAAGTTTGTGAACCGTATATAACCTGTTTTTGAATTAATCATACCATAGTAAGGAACGGGAGGGATAGCTATTTTTTCTCTCTTCAGCAGAAAATCAGTCTCTTTATTATTTCTTTCAATAGTGGCGGTGAGTTCAGTGCCAGGGTTACCCTTAAGCTTTTCGCTGACTTTATCTGATGAAAGTCCTTTTAGAGATATCCCATCTACTTTTTTTAATATATCTCCGGCTTTTATTCCGGCCAGATCAGCCGGGAATCCCCTATATACATTACTAAAAACGACATAATCACCACTTTTTCGAACGAGAGAGCCTATTCCTCCGTACTTCCCGGTTGTCATAAAGGTAAACTCTTCAACCTCCGATTCAGGATAATAGATGGTATATGGATCGAGGCCTTTTAGCATATTATCTATACCTGACTGAATGACTTTTTCAGGATCAATATCATCCACATAGAAGGTATTCAGTTCTCTGAAGAGAGAGAAAAATATGTCGAGGTTTTTGGCAATTCGGAAATCCCTGGTTTCCTGATTAATTAAGAAACCAGTGCTTATGCCAGCAATTAACAACAGGGTTAAAACTATGATTATCTTGCTTGTACGTATGTTTTTCATATCCAATAAGCCTTAAATTAGAGGGACGAAAATAAAAAGAAAAATCGGTAACGGGATTGATTTAGAAACAATTATAATAATTTTAACATATTCTGTAACTTATCAGATTGAAGTTCGAAGTCCGAAGCCGGAAGCAAAAAAACTTCTGACTCCCAACTTCTTACTTCCAGCCCCGAAAAGTCTTACACGGATTAAGTCCCGATTTTTGGATTCTCTTTAATAATAGTGATAAGCTTAATTATCATCTCCTTCATAGATTTTTCTATTATCAGATAATCCCGAACTACATTCCCTTTCATGATAACAACGAAGACTACCTGAATGTTTTCTAAGGAGAGTTGGTCATAAAGTATCTGTTTGTTTTTCCGGTATGCCTCCCTCATTCTTCTTTTAATAAGGTTCCTTGTTACAGCCAGCTTAAATCCCTTTTTTGAAACACTGAATGCCACCTGAGCCGGAAAAGGAAGAGCGAGAGTACTTTCACCCCAGACTACTTTAAAGAGTGAGGTGTAGAAAGTATTACCTGTTTCAAACAGGTTAGTAATAGATTTATTACTGCAAAGCCTTTCAGACTTACTAAATGTTTCTTTTATGGTATTCATTTCAATAAAACTTATCCCTAAAGCTTTACCGGATGAACAAAACAAAGCTTTAAGTTAAGTCAGTACTGTAAAGATTATATTACTTGCAATTTCGGTTATGCTCCTTAAGAAATTCATCAAGGGCCATTGTCATTGAAGGAGATTTGGTGTTTGGAGCATCAATATCGAGTCTCAGTCCTTCATTTCCAACAGCACAGGCTGTAGTTGGTCCGAATGCCGCAATTTTAATATCTCCCTGGACAAAATTGGGGAAATTTTCTTTAAGGGACTTTATACCAGCGGGGCTGTAGAATACAAGAATGTCATAATCGAAATCCTTTATGTCAGAAAAGTCTGTGCTTACCGTCTTGTACAGAGCTCCGATTGTATATTTGATACCATGCTTATCAAGTAATTCCGGAATCTCAGTATTATGGGGTACAGAAAGCGGAACAAAGAAGCTATCCTCTTTGTGCTTGACTATAACATCAATAAGATCTTGAAACCGTGCTTTCCCATGAAAGATTTTTCGTTTCCGGTATACGATATACTTTTGAAGATAAAAAGCAACATTCTCTGTTATACAGAAATACTTCATTGTATCAGGCACTACTGTTCGCAGTTCAGTACAAACTCTGAAAAAGTGATCTATCCCTGTTTTACTGGTAAAAATTACAGCACTGAAGTCAAGAATATTTATTTTTTGCTGACGAAAATCCTTGGATGGAACCCCCTCAACCTGAACAAACGACTTAAAATCAACTTTCAGATTATATTTTCTTGCCAGTTCGAAATATGGAGATTTCGGGTTTAAGGGTTCTGGTTGCGATACTAAAATCTTCCTTATTTTCAATTTCTTGCAGTTTAAGTTTTACTTTCAAAGTAACACTCGCCAATCTAAATAAGGCCTGTAAAATATTTCACTGATATCAATACAGGCAGAATTTCTAGCGCACAAAGGTATAAAATCAAATAGAATATTGAAATATTATGGTTTATAAAAATTATCAGGAGCCGGGGAACACGGATCAAATATATTATACTCAGCACTATTGATCCAATTATAAAACATATTGAAGGAGGTAGAATCACGGTATATAACATAAGAATTACAAGTACAAAAAGAAACAACGCACTGAATTTGTAAGATTGGTAAATACCAACAAGATATTCTTTGAAAACATCTTTCTCTCCACTTATATTACCTGCAATTACACATATAAAATGTCTTAAGGTTACTGAGGCGATAATAATACTAAAGAAGACTAACCATAATAATATTCCACTAATACCGAATGGAGTGAAATTATAATAATAAGAAGCACAATAAGCGAAAAGACCGATTATTAGAAACGAAATAAGATTATGTATTGTTGATTGCCATTGAAAAATGTCATCATTATTCCGTGAAAATGGATCAATAATTCCTTTTAATTGAAAGAGCCTGGAAGCCCCCTGCAATATCCCTTTTGATGCTGTACGGATTAAGGAATATAAAAAAGCCGCAATGAGTATAATTCCGATGATCCAGTCATTATGCAGAGGTTGAGGTAATAAATCCTCTCCAGCCCTAAGATGTTGTATCAATGATGTTTTTGCATCAATTTTAGTCTGCCTGTTTTTCTCTGTGAAAAGAAATGGGAATCTGTTAAAGGGTCCATCTCCAATTTTAGGTATGAAGTTATTTGAATTGTAAAATGTTATATCGGCAATGTTATTTCTACAACAAACAGAAGTGGTATCGGTAATAACAAATTTGACTTTTTTAGGTTGTAGGGCTTTAGTAAGAATAACAGAATCTCTAATCTCAGAGGTCAAAATGACCGAGGCTGAATCAGTTTGTAGGATGACTGATGCAGAATCAGATTGTAATTTGATTGATGCAGAATCAGATTGTAATCTCAATGAGACTGAATCAGATTTTATTCTGATGGAATCTTGTAAGATAACATTTCTACCCGGGATAGTATCTTGCTGTGTTTCTGAACGTGTAATAGTCATAATTTTTGTGGGTTCAGAACACAAAAGTAGCGATTATTACAAGAGTTAATTCAATATGGGCTAAAGAGTGATTAGAAATGATCAATCCTGCAGCCTGAAATTTCTGAGAGTATATTATTTGCAAGCCTGCTGGCTCCTATCCTGAAAAGTGTGTTATTCAGCCAATCTTTGCCAAGACAGTAATTTACAATCTGATAGTAAATAATTGCATCGGATGGATTTAAAATTCCTCCTGCAGCTTTAAATCCAACCCGGATGCCTGTTTCTGAATAAAAATCAGATATTGCATGACACATAACAAATGCTGCCTCGGGTGTTGCAGAGACAGGGGTTTTTCCTGTTGATGTCTTTATAAAATCAGCTCCGGCATCCATTGCTATCATCGATGCCTTGAAAATATGTTCATAATTACCTAACAATCCAGATTCGACGATAACTTTAAGCTGTTTTTCTCCGATGGCCGATTTGATTTCCCTTATCTCATCTGCCACTGAGGCAAAATCATTTCCAATGAAAGCCCCAACCGGAATAACTATATCAATTTCATCTGCTCCAGCTTCTATTGCCATCTTACATTCGGTAACCTTTATGCTCCGGAATGTCTGTGATGAGGGAAATGCACCTGCTACGCAAGCTATCTTAATATTTTTTGCCGACAATTTTTCTTTTACAACAGAGACAAAATTAGGGTAAACACAGATTGCTGCCACGTTTGGTATATTTGAATACCGTCCGGAAAAACTATTTACTTTACCCGTAAAATGTATTATATGGCTCTTGTTATCGGTTGTATTAAGACTAGTAAGATCAATCATGTTCAAAACACTCATCAACAGATGTTTATCCGGAAGTGTTTCTGATGAAGCGGATGCATTTTTAAGCCCCTTCTTAACTTCATTTTTTGAAGGGCATGATTTAATCAGTTTTTGATATAGTTTTGTCATAAAATGCTCTGTTATATTAAACTAAATATCGGTGCTATATTAAGAAAAATCGGGATCAATATAATGCTTTTTGTTATCATAATTATTTTTATTCCCAAGTTTTTCATTTCGTGCCAGTGAAGCAAAAATTCCAAGGATCGACAATATGGAAAAGATTATAAATCCTGTTTTCATTGCGGAAATCAAACCTGGATAAGTAGTTGGATTTATAGTCTGTTTCCCGATAAACAGGGAAAGTAACATCATAGCAATACCCATGCTCATCATCTGACCTATCATTCTCATCGTTCCTACTACTCCTGAAGCTACTCCCAGATGTTTTTTTTCAACAGAACTCATAATCGCATTTGAGTTTGGAGAGGAGAAAAGACCAAAGCCAATTCCCATCATCATTAGCAAAAGTACAATCATATAATTGGGAGTTGTCATTGTAACGAAGCACAACAGGATAAGGCCGGAAGCAGTTAATCCCATTCCGATTGAAGCTATAACTCCCGGATTTATTTTATCTGATAATCTTCCGGCTAAAGGCGATAACAGAGCCATGGCAATAGGCTGTGATATCATAATTAACCCGGCGGTTCTTGCATCCAGCCCTTTAAGATATTGAAGGTAAAGGCTGATAAAAAATCCGGTGGCACTGGTTGCTGAATAATGAATTAATGCTGCTATCCCTGAGAAGGCAAAGACTCTGTTCCGAAGTATTAGCCTGATATCAAAAACAGGATTACTTATCATTTTTTCAACAATCAGAAAAATGACTGCCATAAAAATTCCTATGAAAATGCATATCCATCCTAATGAAGAGGGGAGCTTTGAAAAGCCATACATAAAGGCAGATAATGTTATTCCATAAATGACGGAGCCACGCCAATCAAATTTTTCACCTGCTGCATCGGCCCATTCGCTTTTTATTTTCCTGTTTATAAGAAATAAGGAGATAATACCAAAGGGAACAAGAAATGCAAAAATACTTCTCCACCCAAAATACTGAGTCAACATACCACCGATTATCGGACCGCATGACAGACCAAGATATACAGCAGTTATATTGATACCCATGGCCCTGCCTCTTTCTCCGGGTTGAAAGACTGAAGTTATTATTGCAAGGCTTGTTCCAAATATCATTGCACTGGATATACCCTGGAAGATCCGTAAAACAATGAGAGAAGTTATGCTCCTTGTGAATATTATCAGAAACGTTGAAGTGGTAAAAAGTAAAATTCCAAGCGAAAAAATCTTCTTTCTTCCAATAATATCTGCAAGACGTCCAAATGGCAAAAGGAAGATGGCTGATGATAAAATATAACTGCTGATTACCCACCCCAATCCAATAGCATCAGCATTGAGATCCTTACCTATTGATGGCAAAGCCAGATTAACTGCTGAGCCAAGAAAGGGTGTCAGAAATGCTGCAAATGAGGCAACAAGAAGCACCGATTTTTTTGAAGTTTTTTTTTCGGATAAGTCAACATTCATTGTTATAGGTTATTAAACATAAGATAAATGTCCATCATTTCAATCCATAATGCTGAGCGTAGCCAAAGCCCAACCCTTCAACATTTTCAGCACAGAGCTTGTCGAAGTGCAACCTTATTCCTTGTCCTTTGTATCAATAAAAATTGTAACCGGACCATCATTAATAAGTTCGATCTGCATCATGGCTCCAAACTCCCCGGTACGAACCTCTTTGCCCATTAGCTGATTAATACTGCTGATAAATCTGTTATACAAAGGAATTGCTATGTCAGGATGAGCCGCATATATATACGACGGCCTGTTGCCCTTCTTTGTTTTTGCATGCAGAGTGAACTGGCTGATTGCAAGGATCTCTCCTTCAACATCCTGAACTGAAAGGTTCATTACTCCCATACTGTCATTAAAGATCCTTAGTTGTACTATTTTATTGCAAAGCCAAGCTATATCAGTTTTATTATCAGATTTTTCGAAGCTAATAAGAATAAGAAGCCCTGTGCCAATTTCCGACGTGATCTTCTTATTGATTGTTACAGAAGCCCTGCTTACCCTTTGAATAACAGCTCTCATAGCTACCATTTTTTTGGTGTTCAAATATATACAATCAATGTTAAAATCCGTTAAGTGATGATTTATATTATATTTGCTCTACTTATAATCGATTCATGGACTATTTCACAATACTGGCAATCGCACTGGGTCTATCATTCGACACATTTGCCGTTTCACTATCTTATGGTGTTGTCAGGAACAGGATTCTCTTCAGACATGCAATAAAGGTTGCAACTGTTTTTGCAGTTTTTCAGGGAGGGCTGACTGTGGCTGGCTATTTCCTCGGATCAGTTTTATTAGATGCATTAAAAGCAATTGATCACTGGATAGCCTTAATGTTGCTGGCCTTTCTTGGAATAAAGATGATAGCTGAGGGACTAAAAGAAACAAGTGAAAACAGAGAAAAGAATTTTGACAGTGCGGCTGTTTTGCTGCCTCTGGCCCTTGGAACCAGTATTGATGCCTTTGCAGTCGGGATAAGCTTTGCCCTGCTCGATGTAATGATATGGAAATCAGGAATTCTTATTGGGACCGTAACTTTCATCGCTTCAATGACAGCCATCAGAATCGGAAAATCAGCAGGCAAACGACTTGGTAATAATGTTGAAATTATCGGTGGAATTATATTAATTGCAATAGGAATAAAAATTTTCCTGGAGCATATTCTTGCGGCATAGCTTAAATCATTTTCCCCTTCAACCACTTAAGCTGAGCTCAGCCGAAGCTCAACCCTTTAAATATTCCCGGAGAGGTGTTTTCGCCTTTGAAATTATGGTTGCGCTCGGGTTGCATTTCTCCTGGCTGTACAAAATCAATTTCAGCCTCTTTAAGTTTTTTCATTCGTTCAAGATCTGCCTTATACTCTTCCTGTCTTGACTTCCAGTTCTCTTCATTGAAAAGATCCCAATATATTGAATATCTCCTGCTGTAAATCTTATAAAAGGGGATCAGCTCAACCTCTCGCGGCCTTCCGATGTTTTCTGTTCGGAAAGTGTTAATCTTCCCTTCGACAGGCATCATCCATGTTGAAGGATTGCGGTTTTCAGTCATCATTACAGGAACATACATTGCATCTCTTGACAAGGAATCGTTTACAGGGCCAAGGTCTCCGGCCATAACAAGAGGACCATACATCACAGCTACCCTGTTACTATCGTCAGGCATCGATTCCAGCCTTAATGAAAATGGAATCTTTACCTCAATAATATCGTTGTTCTTCCAATTTCTTTTGATACCAACAAAGCTTCCCGGCAGTTGTTTAACCTTTTTTGGCTTACCGTTTATGTTGATCTCAATACCTTCTTTAGCCCATGAAGGATATCGAATCATGAGAGTTAATTTGACAGGCTTCTCACATTTGAATTCAAAGGACGAACCCTGTTCCTCAGGGTAGGATGTTTTTTGAGTAAGAATAATTCCTTTTTCTTTCCATGTAAGTTCTGAAGCAATATATTGGAAGACATATAGTTCATTATCATTGTGATAGAATATGTTTTCTCCATATTTTGAATGGTTTTCCATACCGGTTCCTATACAGCAGGTAAACCAGAGAGGATCCTGAAACTCTTTAAATCCGCCCATGTCAAGGGAAAGATTATATGTAACATTTCCCGTTTCAGGATTCTGTGAAGAAAGAATATGGTTAAAGAGGGCTCTTTCATAAAAATCTGCTGTCTGAGCAGAGGCTTCCCACTCAAACAGATGTTCAGTGAGCTTAAGCATATTATAAACATTGCATGATTCTGTAGTCCCTTCATCAAGCCTGTTTCTCAATTTATCAGGCGAACCAAAATATTCATTGTCACCATTCCCGCCTGTTACATAGGAGTGATGATTAACAACTGTCTGCCAGAAAAATTCAGCTGCTACTTTGTCTGATGTGTCTCCGGTAAGTTCATAAAGTCGTGATAATGCAATTAGTTTTGGAATATTTGTATTACAATGTTTACCTGGCAGTACATCAATACCCTTCTTCAGAGAGTCAAGAAATACTTTCTGATAAAAGATTTTCGATATTCTCAGGTATTTTTCATCTTTTGTATCTGCATAAAGATCAGCAAGTGTCTCACTAATACCTCCATGTTCGCAAAGAAGCATTTTTTGTACCTGGTCATCATTAAGGGGCGAGACAATTTTATCGAGCCATTCCGCAAAGCGTTTCTCTACTTCAAGAGCAGTCATATTTCCACATAAATGGTATGCATCTCTTAATCCTGCCATCATTTTATGTTGTGTATAAAAAGGGACCCATATACCATTAAGATCAAATCCCTGTGAGCGGATATTCCCTTTTGCCACCTCATCTTCAAGTATCTTTTTCCCAATCGGAAAGGCGCCTATATATCCTTCCCCATCTTTATCCTGGAGCCTCTTAAGTTCATCAACAATATAATTTACCCTTTCAAGAAAGCGTTTATCACCGGTGGTCTGATACATCATAGCGCAGGCACTCAGGTAATGACCAAGGCTATGTCCTGCAATTGTTTCGTCTTCCCAGCCCATATAATGATCAGCTTTAGGCTTTAATCCGGCTTCTGAATAAAATTTTGAAAGAAGACGATCTGGTTCATAATTGAGAAGAATGTTAATATTAAGGTCAGTGGCGCGCTTAAATGGACCATCGAGAAGTTTTACATCAGTTAGGGAGAAGGGCAATACCCTGAAATTTATAAGCTCTGCCCCATTAGTTTTTATAGAATTCTGTTCTTTGTTTGAACAGCCTGTAAAGAACAACATTAAAAATGCTGTAATCATTAAGTTTCTGACAGTTGTTTTCATAAACTATAAATTATTCATTAAGTGTAATATATACACATATTAGCCAATACCAAAGATAATAAATCTTTATGGTTACACATAGACACGCTGTGAGTTATTGAAAATCAAAACGGAATCATCTGTCTCACTCTTTTATCAAAAACTGCCATCTCGGTGAATCCGATATATCTTAACAATTCATACGCTTCGTCGAAATATTGTCCAACGCGAGAAGGCATGTGTGCATCAGAATTAACACAGACCGGGACATTTTCTTCCCTGAAAATATGCAGAAACTGGCGGTCGGGGTAAAAATCGGCAAGTGGCCTGTTTCTTCCGTTGGTACTAAGCTCGAAAGCAACATTGTGGTTCTTCATTGTTCTGGCCAGGTTTCTGTAAAGAGGTTCCGGACTGGTTGATGGTTTGAAGCCATAGATTCTTATTAAATCATGTAAACAGGGCCTAAAAGGATTCAAATTAGGATTAAATTTGGGAATAAAACAAATTGAAATTTGACATTATGATCAGGAAAATGGTAAATTTGTGCAAAACTGAAAAGTGTGAACGAAAAGAAAAAAATGTGCATCTGCGCAGTTGGAAAAACCATTGAGGTGGTTGATCTTAATAAACTGGGGGTTATTTCGAAGAGAGGCTGATTCTCCCCCGGCTTCTAATAATCTCTTCTTTTCTCCCTTTGGTCCACTGCCTCCGGTAATGATAACAGATGAAGGGTTTAGGGATTATTTATCGGTTTGATTTTCTATCATTTTACGATTTTTGGAATAATATTAAAAAGTTTTACTTTAGAGGTCTTAAGTTTACTAATAAATGGCACCAAATAAAAAGCAAAAGATTATGGTAAATCAAAAGACAACCAAAGGGGTAATTGCTATTCTTACAGGCGGAGGAGATGTCCCGGGATTAAATCCGGCCATTAGGGCAGTAACAATACGTGCAAACAGGGAAGGATATAAGGTAATCGGACTTCGCAGGGGATGGGCAGGAATAACTGAATTAATCAGGGATAATAAGGCAGATAACAGCATGAATTATCAGATACTTTCAGATGACATTGTAAATAAATCCGGTCGTACAGGAGGAACCTTCTTACATACCTCGAGAACCAGACCAAGTCATATGGCAAAGGCTAATGTTCCTGAGCATCTTCAGGCTACATATAATGCTGAAATTAACGATCTTACTCCGGAGATAATTAAAAATCTTGAATGGCTTGGCGTTGATTATCTTATCCCAATTGGAGGCGATGATACCCTCAGTTATGGTGTTCATCTTTATAAAAAAGGGGTGAATGTTGTAGCAATTCCAAAGACAATGGACAATGATGTTCCCGGGACCGATTACTGTATCGGATTTAGTACCTGCATTTCACGTACCATTCAAATGATAAACAGTCTTCGGACATCGGCCGGGTCTCATGAAAGACTTCTGGTTCTTGAAGTATTTGGAAGATATGCCGGATTTACAGCTATGCTGCCTACCCTGGCAGGCGCTGCAAATAGGTGCGTGATACCCGAGTATGAGTTTGATATTAATCTGCTTGCAAAGCTTCTTGTTGAAGATAGAAATCAGAATCCAAGCAAATATTCAGTAGTTTTGGTCTCGGAGGGTGCAATGTTTAAAGGTGGTGAGATGATCTTTGCTGACAGCGTAAAGGATGCTTATGGGCATGCAAAACTCGGGGGTATAGGTGATATAGTATCAGAAAAACTTAAAGAACTTTCGGGGAAATATAATAAAGGAAAGACAATAAATGTAATTTATCAGAAACTGGGATATATGGTACGTGGAGGTGATCCGGATGCTCTCGATTCAATTGTACCGATGGCTTATGGAAACCTCGCCCTTGATCTGGTTCTTAAAGGAGTACATGGAAGAATTGTAGTTCTTAAGAACGGAAGATATGATAATCTTCCTATTGATGTGGTTACATCATCTAAAAAAGTAGTCAGGTTATCAGATTATAATGTTGAAAGACTCAGACCTTTCTACCATAGTTTTGAGATGAAACCATTTTTATTGATGACTTCGGATAATTAATGAATTTTTATTATAGTTATATTTTTAGGGACATGCCGTAGCATGTCCCTATTATATTTATTTTTGTTCCAAATAATTTGAATTTGGAAAAGGGAGTTGTATTAAAATCTACTGGAAGCAATTACAAAGTGCTTGGGGGTAAGGGAGTTATCACGAATTGCTCTGTTAAGGGGAAGCTAAGGATTAAAGCATTACGAACCACAAATCCTATTGCTGTTGGAGATAATGTTCGGTTTGAATTAGATAATAAGACTGGAACAGGTATAATTACTGCGGTACTTGATCGCAAAAATTACATATTGAGAAAATCTTCAAATCTTTCTAAGCAATCCCAGATTATTGCTGCTAACATTGATCAGGTATTTCTTATGATCACCATTATTCTTCCGGAAACACCAGTCGAATTTATTGACCGATTTCTTATTACTGCAGAAGCCTACAGGGTACCTGCCAAAATTGTTATAAATAAAACAGATCTGTATGGTGAAGAGGAGATTGAAAAAATGGAATACCTTGAATCCATGTACAATATGATAGGCTATGAATGTATAAGATTATCATTAACCGATAAGATTAATCTGGAGACTCTCAGGTTGTTAATGAAGGATAAAATCAGCCTGGTCTCCGGTAACTCAGGTGTAGGTAAAACAACGCTTTTAAACTCATTTTATCCGGCACTAAAACTCAAAACGGCAGAGATTTCAGATTATCATAAACAGGGAAAACATATAACAACATTTACTGAAATGCATCAGATGCCCTTTGGCGGATTTGTTATTGATACTCCGGGAATAAGAGGATTTGGGATTGTTGATATGAACCGGAATGAAATTTATCATTTTTTTCGAGAAATATTCAAAGTATCAAAAGAGTGCAGGTTTAATAATTGCCTTCATCTCGATGAACCCGGGTGCGCAGTAAGGGCTGCCGTAGAAAAAGACAAAATAGATTTTCTCCGCTACAGAAGTTATCTGAATATCATGGACGAAGATAACCGTAAGTATAGATAAGATTCAAAAGAAGTTTAGAATGAACCAGAGTTTAAAGTGAGCTAAAGTTGAAGAAGATTAGGTTTAACATATCGATTTTAACTTTAGGCACTCCAAACTCAAGATACTGAATAATTACAAATATTATTATATTAAATATTATCTTTATAATATTAAGCAGATAAACATTTCATGCAGATGAAAAGGATCCTGATACTTGTCTATTCCGCATTTCTGATAATAATGATTGCTAATTATTTCTATTATAAGAGCCTATATAATAAGCAGATAAATTATATTGTTGAATTGCTTGACCGCCAGGTGCAGATTGTAGGGCTGTCAGTCGATAATACAAATAACGGGTTTACAAGTGATTTGAACCAGATTAATTTTTCAGAGGACCTTGAACAGTTTTTTACAAATAGCAATGAAAGATACAGGACAATTGAAAGGATTAAACTCTTCTTCTCAAAGTATAAGGAATTCGTTACAGGAATTAAATATTACGATAATAATAAAAATGAATTCACTTTAAAGTGGGATAGTGAAAGTGAGGTATGGCTTGAACAAACTTATGTTCTTCACGCCCAGGCCGAAATATTCAACATAGAAAATATAGTTCAGGAAAACCGGAAGTTTAATTATTACCATTCGGTATTGAATAAAAAAACCAATGAAACAATCGGTAATATTGTCGTCACAGTTGATTATCAGAAATATTTTTCAGAAATATTCTCGGAGTTTAACTTTAAGGATTATCAGTGGCAATGGGTCACAAGTGATTCAGGAATAATAGTTTATGATAATTACGAGGGCAAGATTGAATATTCCCAGCTTGAAAAAATCACTATAGGAATTCCCGACGGATCAATTGGTAATATTATTCATCGAGCCAATATTGATGGTGTGTCAAGGGAGATAATTTCATCATATTATTCAGCACAGCTTCTTCAGAGAGAGGTTGGGCTTGTCTTTTCAGCTCCAACAGATTTTTTCCAGGAATACATTATCAGGAACTCACTTTTTATTGTTTTGGGCACACTGTTTCTTATTCTGGCGATAATATATTTATTCTTGCGTTATCTGAAATCGCAACAATCAGAAATGACCCAATTGAAAGCTTCTGAAAAGATGTTATTCAGCCTTATTGAAGAGATGCCGGTTGGAGTGATTATTCATAATAAAAACCGGGAGATAATTAAAGCTAATAAAGTTGCTGCAAGTCAGTATTCGTATATTAATGAAGCAGACATGAAAGGGAAGATCTTTCCTGAATCGTTATTGCCCGATGATAGTAATTATTTTTCAAAAAATCTTGGCAACTCTTTTAGTCCTGATCAGTTTGTAATTATAAAAAAGGAGATTGGAGAAATTATACTTTACAAAAACAGTATCCCTGTTACATTCATGGGAGAAGAGGCTGACATGGAGATTCTTATTGATGTTACAATGCTTGAATCAGCACGTAAGCAGGAGGCAAAAGCTAATGTTGCTAAATCGGAGTTTCTGGCAAGGATGAGTTATGAGATAAGGACTCCGTTGAATGGGATTATAGGCATGACAGATGTTCTTAATAAACAGCATCTTTCAGCAGAAGTAAAGGATATAGTAGGGTTATTGAACCGGTCAACCGAAGTACTTCTGAACATCATTAATGACATACTTGATTTTTCGAAAATTGAATCGGGGAAAATGATACTTGATGAAAAGCCGTTTAATTTAAGAGAAGAGATTGCTTATTGTATTGACCTCGCAAAGACATATATTCCGGAAAGTGATCTGAGTCTGATATGCACTATTGACGATAATATACCGGAAAGCATTATCGGTGACCCTTTCAGACTTAGACAAGTACTGACTAACCTTATTAATAATTCTATCAGAAATACTGAAAAGGGAGAGATCAGGTTAAAATGCAAGGTAAATAGCAACATCAATGGAATAATTACTCTTGGTTTTAGTTTGCTCGACACCGGGAAAAGTCTTGATAAGGCAAGCCTTAATAAGATCTTTGGTGATTTTGTAAATATTGAGTCAAAGGTAGTCAGGTCTAATGATGAATCGGAATTCGGAACAATTCTCTCAAAACAACTGATAGAGTTGATGGGAGGAGAATTGTCGGCGGTAAGCCCTTCCGGTATCTCAGGTAATCTGGGCACAAAAGTGTCTTTTACATTGGTTACTTATTCAAATGACAGACCGATAAAAAATCTTTCTTTTGAAAGGGTTAAAACATTTGAACAAATTAAAGCACTCGTCATAACTGGAAATCAATACCGAGATGATGAGATACTGGGTGCTTTGCATAACCTGGGCCTGACTGTAACCATCACAACCTTCCAGCAATCAACAGTCAACCAGATAAAAGCAAATATTAATTTTCCGGATGAAAAATATAATCTTGTTATTATATTTGACGATGAGGATTTTGACGGATTTGAAGCTGCCAGGCTAATCTGGGAAACAAAGCTTTCAGGTAGTTTTATTATGCTCATGATAAGCACAAATAACAAAAAGGGCAATTATATGAAATGTATTACGATGGGTATCGATCATTATCTTATTAAACCTTTTGATATCAGCGATCTGCTCAATATTGTAAATAATAGTTTCACCTTTATTGATGACCCATCTTCCTTGGTTGAAATAGGTACTATAAGAGACGATATTAAAATTTTAATTATTGAGGATAACAAAATGAACCAGAAAGTTATCGGGACAATGCTAAAAATTCTGGGGTATTCCTTTGATCTGGCCGATAATGGTTATGCTGGCTATCTGCAGTCAAAAATCAGGAAATATGATCTTATTTTCATGGATCTGATTATGCCTGAGATGGATGGTTTTGAATCTGCACAAAAAATACTTGAATACGATAAAGAGATATTAATTGTTGCATTTACAGCAGATAACATGTCTGAATCAAGAAGAAAAGCAGAATTGTCGGGAATAAAGGATTTTATCGCTAAACCTGTCAGAATAGAAGGACTTAAAAAACTCTTTGCCAGACATTTCAAAAGGTAAATCACCTTCTTGCTGCAAGTCCTTTGTTATAAATCACAGATATTTTTGAGATCATGGCTTTGAAGAAAATTAGTGTTGAAAGGTTTCTGAATCTTGCAAAAAGCACACCTGTTATTGATGTCAGATCTCCTTCAGAATTTAATATTGGCCATATTCCTGGTGCTCTGAACATCCCGCTTTTTAATGACAAGGAGAGAGAAGCTGTTGGTGTAAAATACAAAAAAGCGGGCCGGACATCAGCAATAATTTTGGGCCTCGAGCAAATTGGACCATCAATGGCTGCTAAACTAAAGCAGGCTCTAAAAAACTCAATAAACGGCAAGCTACTTGTTCATTGCTGGAGGGGCGGTATGAGATCCGAAGCCATGGCCTGGTTATTTTCATTAGGGGATATTGAAACTGAAGTGCTGGAAGGAGGATATAAATCATATCGTCATCATATTCTTGAAAGTCTTTCTGAGAAAAGAAGAATGATTTTACTTGGTGGAATGACTGGAAGTAGCAAAACACATATTCTCAGATATCTTAAACAATCAGGTCAACAGGTTATTGATCTGGAGGGCCTTGCGAATCATAAAGGGTCTGCTTTCGGGTCTTTGGGGCAACCCCCCCAGCCCTCTACCGAGCATTTTGCTAATATCCTTTACACTGAATGGAATAAAACAGACAGAAACATTCCAATATGGGTCGAAGATGAAAGCAGGAACATAGGCTCTGTTTTTTTGCCAGAGATGTTTTTTCTGAATATGCAGGATACACCGGCAATCATTCTTATGATGGCTGCTGAGACACGATTACCCAGACTTTTGGAAGAATATTCAACCTATCCATCAGAATCTCTGAAAGCATCAATAGTGAAGATAAGTAAGCGTTTGGGTGGAGAGAATACCCGGGATGCAGTTAATGCTGTTGAATCAGGGGATTTTGCCAAAGCAATAGAAATAACCCTTTATTATTACGATAAAGCCTATATGTTTGGTCTGAAGAAGAAAGATATTAATAATATCATTTATGTTGAGACAGATACCGATGATATTGAAACTAATGCTCTAAAAATACTTGAAGCTTCCGGAAAGATAAGATGGTAGAGACTCTCTACGGTTGATTCTTAACCTCTTTAGCATCCACCCATTTATAAACCTTATCAGATCTTCTTATTAAATCGGGTGTTTTAATTGAACAGAACTCCCCTTTTATCGCTTTTTCAGTAACTTTCAGGTCAACACGAATCTCATCTGCAATATATTCAATAACGCCTGTGGTAGGCCCTGTTATCAGAATTGTATCACCTTTATTCAGATCGCCATTTTCGAGTTTGATCTCTGCTACCTTCAGTTTAGTAAAATAATTAGTAATCTTACCTAGATAAATCTTCCTTTTTGTAGCACTTGAACCATAATTTGTGTTCCATTCACCCATCTTCTGCCCCAGGTAATAACCATCCCAGAAACCTCTGTTAAATACGGTTGAAAGTCTGTTTCTCCAGGCTTTAGTTTTTTCTTTGCTATATGTTCCGTTTTCGATTGCCCTCACAGCCTCATCATAACATGATGAAACCTCTTTAACATATTCGGCAGAACGAGCCCTTCCCTCTATTTTCAAAACTCTTACACCAGCGTCAACCAGTTTATCAACGAATTCAATTGTGCAGAGATCTTTTGGAGACATAATATATTCATTGTCAATCTCAAGTTCATATCCTGACTCTTTTCCTGTAACAATGTACGATTTTCGGCATGTCTGGTAACATTCACCCCTGTTAGCCGATTTATTGGTTTCATGTAGACTTAAATAACATTTCCCCGAAACAGCCATACATAAAGCGCCATGTGCAAACATTTCAATTTTGATCAGATCTCCCCGCGGCCCTCTTATATCCTGTACCCTGATGCTATTGTAAATATATCTTACCTGATCGAGGTTTAATTCCCGCGCCAGCACTGCTACATCGGCCCACCGGGAGTAGAATTTCAATGCTTCAATATTTGTGATATTTAATTGTGTCGAAAGATGAACTTCTATTCCAGAGGCAAATGCATAATCAATTACAGACAGATCGGAAGCAATAACAGCCGATATTCCACTCTCTATGGCGGCATCTATTATCCTATGCATCTGTTCAATTTCGTGGTCATAAACAACAACATTAACTGTAATATAGCTTTTGAGGTTGTTTTCCGAGCAGATTGCAGCGATTTTGCGCAGATCATCAAGGGTAAAATTATTTGAAGAAGCTGCTCTCATATTGAGTTGTTCGGCACCGAAATATACAGAGTCAGCACCTCCCTGAATCGCTGCCATCAGTGATTCATAAGATCCTGCAGGGGCTATTATTTCAATATCTTTCCTCTTCATTAAGGGTAGTTAAAATAGCAATTAGAGGTTCTGTTTATTAATTATTATCCTGATGCAAGATCCTTTTCCTACCTCTGAATGCCTTACGAAGATACGTCCGTTATGATACTCTTCAATGATCCTTTTTGCAAGGGATAGTCCCAGGCCCCATCCTCTCTGTTTAGTTGTAAAGCCGGGGTTGAAAATTTTTTTGAAAGCTGATTTAGGAATACCTTTTCCTGTATCTGAAATATCAATCAATGCATTTTTCTCTGTCTCTGAAATAGTGATATCTATCTCACCTATCCCTTCCATTGAGTCAATAGCATTTTTTGAAACATTCTCAATTACCCATTCAAAAAGGGCGGAATTTATCGGAGCAACAATCTCTTTATCAGGGTTATAGTTGGCAGTAAACATTACCTTTGATGATGTTCTTAATTTCAGATAATCGATTGTACGGGAAATTATTGTGATAATATTCTCGCTTACCAGTGCCGGCTTTGATCCGATTCTTGAAAATCTTTCTGTTACTTTTTCAAGTCTTTGGACATCTAATGCAAGTTCTTTGGTTATTGAAATTTCGGGGTATTTATGTTGCAAAATTTCTATCCAGCCTGCAAGAGATGAGGTTGGTGTACCAAGCTGATGAGCAGTCTCTTTTGACATACTTACCCATACCTGGTTCTGTTCTGCTTTTCGTGATGAGCTGAAAGCAAGGTATGAAACGAGTATAAAAAGTATTATTATTCCCAGTTGTATATATGGATAGAAAATAAGCATTGTAAGTATTATACTATCTTTATAGTAGACCAGGTTGTAATGATTATTTTCAAGATTGATTACAATTGGTCTGTTTTTCTCTTTTATTCTTTTAAGGTTCTTTTCCATAAACTTTGGATCATCGATTCTTGTTGTATCGAAATTTCCAGCTGATATGATATTATCGGATTCATCTGTCAGAATAACAGGAACGGTATTATTTTTATAAATTATTGATGAGAGGAAGTCAATATTCTGGCTTGTCTCAGCCAGGGAGACCAACCTTATGGCTTCGGCCCACAACTCAATATTTTCTCTCTCTTCAACCTTTAGTTTTTCTACAAGGTTACCAGTGAAGATGAGAGAACCCATACCTATGAGTACTGCAAAGAGCAGTAAAAAAAGCTTCCCAAGAGTTTTATGACGGTATATAATCAAAATACTTATTATTTTATGATTGATTCTTTATTGAATTACTAGTTAGTTTTTCCATTGTGCCGTTAAGCTGTAATCGCAATTTATTTCTTCTTAAAAAGATTCTTTAAAACACCTTCCTTTTTTCCAGCAATCGTATCAGGAGTAGCCTTTACACTATCGGCTTCATCCCAGATAATCTTGAATCTCGATTTCTCTGTTGGCTTTTGCTTTATTGTAGTATCGGCTTTAAACCAGCCATATTCCTGATTAAGAATTGTTTTTAGGGTTTGCCTTTCTGAATTAATATTGTTTTTTATCTCACTTCCTGCTGCTTTAATATCATATCCAACTTTTACATCATCCCCTTTATTTTCAATTTTTAATAACAAAGAAGTCCGCCCCAGTCCATCATCCTGAACGACACCAAATTCAGATACAGTGTTCCTGTTTTTCTTCCTTTTTTTACTCAATATCTCCGACAATAGCATCTTAATGTGATATTCATAATCATTGCCAAAACTATGCTTTCCATTCACTAAGAGATCAGCTGCTGATGATTTAACCTCCATTTGCGGGACATAAAGGAAATTATTTTTTATAAAGAAGTCATTCTCAAGTTTCTCAAAATTAATATTTTCCAGTTCTGATAGTTCAATAAAGTTTGAGAGTTGTTTTACCGGATCAAAATTGATGAGTGCACCATTCACCAATGTAAATTTGCCTTCGGCTGTAATCGCTTTTATCTGAGGATTTAGCATAGAGTCTGTTGGAAGAAGAAGTGATAATGATCCGGAAAGTTTGCCGGCAAGATTTTCAGCTTTCAGAAAATCCTGTCCGAAATTATTGAATGTTGAAAAAGCCTTGTTAACATCAATGCTTTTAACATTAAAATTGCCTCTTGCAATAACCGATTTACTGCTGTTCTGAACAACGAAACCATTACCGGAAATCATTCCGCTTAATGACTGCATATTCAGCGAGTTAAAGGTCAATAGTCTTGGTTTATATTTCAGGCTTCCTTCAAATTTCGATGAAGAGAATGATTTATACTTCAGACTATCAATCTTGAAATTAATATCAAGAATTATATCATCTGGCAGGGTAAATGCGGGTCTGTTTGTTGTTGTTGTTCCTGACGAGGAAGCATTTTTAAAAAAAGCTTCAGGAATAAATTTGCTGAATGAAACATCTCCATGGGTAGTCATCTGCACAGGCCTTCCAATAAGCCATTCGGGCAGATTTATGAATTCTCCATCAATCCTGATATGTTGTCCTTTATAAGTCAGCAGCAAGCTATCTGCCCGGATAGTATTGGAAACTAACACATTGCCATTTACATTGTTAAATAGCAACTTGTCGCTATTCAAGCCGATACTAAAAGAGTTAAAACGCAGGGTTACCTCAGGTTTCATATCAATAATATCGGATAAAGTAAACTTTTCTTTATGTTTTAGATTGCTTAACAGCTTAAGATCAAAGTCAAAAAAACCTGAGGCTGTTGATATATTTTGAAGATCAAAAAACTTTATAAGTTCTTCCGGAAAAACCTTCCCCTTCAACAGAAACTCTCCCATGGGATTATCAAAACCCGATAATAAAAATGATCCGGAATATTCTGCTGACCCAAGTTTTGCTTTAATATCTTTTATTGAAAAATAGCTTGATTCAGGTTTGTTTTTAGATCCGTTTGTAAAATATCCGATAAATGACAAATCATTAACAGACAGATCTGATTTTCCATAAGCAATATGGCCCTTGTTAAGAAGAGTTTTAATTTCAATATGAGGATTTGATGTTCTGGTTAATTGACCCTGAATCTTACACTCGACTAGTAATATCCCTGAGGGGTCATATTCTGAAATTAAGGAGAGATATTTTTCAGGCAGGTATTTGCTGATATTCGAGATATCAAGATTGTTGCCGGTAATATTAAGATCAAGGATATTGTCAGATGAGATAGATCCATCCAGCCCGAAATCGAAATTTTCAATCTGCAAAGTTCCTTTTTTAAATCTTATACCATCTTTGGAGCTTTGCAGGTTAATGTCAAGTTCAGTTATTATAGGATTAATAATTTTAGTATTGTAGAGCTGAAGGGAGTCAATTAGCACTTCCGCACCTGCAGTGAAATCGATATTCTTTCCTGATATCCTGCTTTTTAGCCTGCCATTTTTAACAATCCCATTAATTGTCAGCCTGGTTGCCAGGTTGTTATAGCTGGCTTTGATGTCAGAAAGGTTTATTCTTTCAAGATTAATAGTGAAATCTTCTTTTCCAGGGGTTTTTGTTTTTGCTGAAATATCATAGTTAACATCTCCTGTAGTATCTATAAAAAAGTTTATTTTTCCGGCCCTGGCTCTTATACTTTCAATATTGTAAATGCCATTAATGATATCTGTAATTTTGAACTCGACTGATACAAACCTGGCTGACAGAAGAGTGTCTGTGTAAGCTCCTGCGAATGACTCTGAATTAAAGTTTGAAGATGAATGGACGAGTACATCCTTCAATTCAAGGGAAGCTTTTGGGAATTTTCTCAAAAACGACAATTTAAAAGAACCAACAGTAAATTTTGTAGAAATATTTTTATTAAGCGATTGCAGTATAATATCCGCAACTTTATCCTGCAGGAGTATAGAGGCAGAGAATAGTAATATTGAAACTGTAATGATCAGTATCGAAAGCAGTTTCAGTATTTTCAGTATATAATTCATGGAACAAAAAAAAAGATCAACTCTGTATGACAATGGGACAAAGTTAATTCATTTGAATAAATTCCTTCCTACTTCATAAAATGCTTATATAACTTCTGAAAAGTTGAATCAGTTACATATTAAAAAGAAAACTGAAGTTCTTTCAATTTCTTCAACTCCTTCAATTTTTTCAACTCCTTCAACTTTTTTATGTAAGAAGGAAAGAGAGGTCGTCTTCCGGTCCCAGCTCAAAGGGTATAACTCCTTTTTTGAATATTCTGACTTTCCGTGGACCGTGAAGATGTATTTTTTCATTCTCAAGAATCAGCATTGTTCCTTCACGCAGCCCTGCGACAAAGATACCGGGATTTACCTCGATGAATTCCTCTATTCTCTGTTCCCTGGTTTCACCGGCATGTCCTGCCGGATTAGCATCCAGGTAATGAGGATTTATCTGGAAAGGAATAAGATTGAATGCCCCAAATGAATCAGGTTCAGACACAGGCATATCGTTTGTAGTTCTGATGGTAGGACAAGCAACATTTGATCCTGCACTCCAGCCAATATACGGTGTCCCACCTTGCACCTTCTGTCGGACAATATCGATAAGTTTATTATCCCTGATCAGTTTTAATAGGTTCCAGGTATTTCCTCCTCCTACAACTATTGCTGAGGCTGCTTTTAAAGCGGATACCGGATCTTCGAACCGATGGATAGAAATTACATCGTGACCTATTTCACGAAACCTTTCAGAGACTTTTTCTTCATATGCATCAAAAGAAAATGTCACAGCAGCATAGGGAATAAATAATGCTTTTACCGGTTTTGGTCCAAGAAATTCCTTAATATTCTTTTTAGGATAATCAAGATAAGGTTCTCCAGGATTAGTTGAGTTACTTATAAGTAATAGTCTCATATGTAGTAAATTATAGTTTGGAGTGCGTAAAGTGCCTAAAGTACTTAGAGTTAAATATCATTATATTAAACTTCATATTCCTCAACCCTTCAACTTTTCAACGCTTCAACATTAAGTCCTCCATGCACTTAAATCTTTGATATTATGATTTTCAGGGATATTAGTTACAGAAAAGGTTCGGAAAGTATTCTTTAAGATATTAATTAACAATAATTTGCCACTTAGAACCTCTCCTGTTTCAGTAATTATTTTAATTACCTCATTTGCCATATAAGTTCCGGTTATCCCTGGAAGAACACCAAGTAATCCAACTTGAGAAGGAAGCGGATTCTTAAATTCTTTCTTTGTTGTGGAGGGATTATAACATCTGTAGGTAGCACCTCCTTTATAGTTGAAAACAGAGATCACCCCTTCGTATTTATATATCGAGCCATGCACCATTGGCTTATTGAGGATAACGCAGGAATCGTTGATAATGTATCTGGTTTCAATATTATCTGTGGCATCTACTATAATATCGAAATTCTCCAAAATGTTAAGCGCATTTGAGGCATCAAGCTTGAGATTGATTATTTCAAATTCTCCCAGTGAATTAAGATGTTCAAGTCGGTTTTTAGCTATAATAGCTTTGAGTTTTCCGACATCAGAGGTTCCATATAAGACCTGTCTTTGAAGGTTAGTCTCATCAACCATGTCAAATTCAACTATGGTAATTTTTCCAACTCCCGCAACGGTAAGATATTGAAGAGCAGGGCACCCAAGTCCACCGGCACCAACAACAAGGACTTTAGCTTGTTTAAGCTTTTCCTGACCTGAAGTCCCTAATTCGGGTATCATGATCTGCTTGCCGTATCGTCTGATTTCACGTAGTGTGAGAATTTGGGATTCCATTGATAATTGCGTTTTACTTTAATGCAAATATACAGGTGTTGTATCAAAAATAAAACAATAGGTGTGTTTGTCAACAGTTGACATTATCTTTGAGGCCTAAAACGTAAAAAATATTTTGACAATCACGATGATAGATAAAGGAGAGAATTCAGGGCAGTACTAAAAATTTATATGAATCATGATTATTAAAATCAGGCCTTTTAAAAAGATAACATTTGTTCTAGCTCTTTTATTTTTTTTCTGCTTACAGTTATATGGACAGGATAAATTTACCTTGAGTGGTAAAATATCCGACGCCTTAACCGGAGAAGATCTAATTGGTGCTTTTGTTTATAAGGAAGGTACCACAACAGGTACCATTACCAATTCTTATGGTTTCTACTCATTGACCTTATCAGGGGGTAGCCATAAAATTCTTGTAAGCTATATAGGTTATGCTATGAAGACTCAGGAAATAATACTTGATAAAGACTTTAAGAAGAATATATTATTGGAGCCTGTACAGACCCGGCTCGAAGAAGTTGTTGTTTCTGCGGAACGTAAAGACAGGAATCTAACATCTGTAGGGATGAGTATAGAAAAGCTGGACATGAAACAGATCGAGACAATCCCTGTCCTTATGGGCGAAAAAGATGTGCTTAAAACAATACAACTCTTACCAGGTATCAGTTCAACTTCTGAAGGTAGCAGTGGGTTTAGTGTGCGCGGTGGTTCTATTGACCAGAATCTCATATTGCTCGATGAAGCTCCGGTATATAGCGCTTCACATCTAATGGGTTTCTTTTCGGTGTTTAACTCAGATGCCTTAAAAAACATGTCAGTTTATAAAGGAGGAATTCCTGCACAATATGGTGGCAGAGCCTCTTCAGTTCTTGATATTACCATGAAAGATGGTAATAATCAGGCTTTTTCATCATCGGGAGGCATCGGCCTGATTTCATCGCGTCTTACTATAGAGGGACCAATTATTAAGGATAAAATGTCATTTATTGTTTCGGGCAGACGTAGTTATGCCGACCTGGTAGGCAAAGGGGCGGGATTTTTAGATAACGATATTACGCTCTATTTCTACGATTTGAATGCAAAGCTGAATTATAAAATAGATGACAATAATCGAATTTATCTGTCAGGTTATTTTGGAAAAGATGATTTTGGGTTTAGGGACATTGGCATGGGCTGGGGAAATTCAACAGGTACCTTACGATGGAATCACCTGTTTGGCAATAAGCTTTTTTCGAATACTACGTTGATCTATAGTAACTACGATTATGGATTTAACATCGGTAGCGATATAACAATGAGTTCAGGAATAGAAGATATTGGACTGAAACAGGATTTCATCTGGTATAAGAATCCTGATAATACACTCCGGTTCGGAATTAATTCAACCTTTCATACTTTTAATCCGGGAAAGCTATTATTTGATGATAGTGATATTTCTGAGATTGTACTCGACCAGAAGCAAGCCGAAGGAAGTTCAATATACTTATCGAATAATCAGAAGTTAAATGGTAGCTTATCCGCTGAATATGGACTACGGCTATCAATATTTAACCATCTGGGAGAGGGTTGGAACAATATATATAACCAGAATAATGAGAAAACTGATTCGACCTATTACACCAGTGGCAAGCTTATGCAAACTTATTACGGATTTGAACCACGTATTTCTATTAATTATCAATTTTCAAATACCAGTTCTGTAAAAGCATCTTATAATCGGATGGCACAGTATCTTCATTTATTGTCGAACAGTACATCAGGTCAGCCAACAGACACATGGATTCCCAGCGCTCAAAACATCAAGCCTACGGTTGCTTCACAGTTTGCGTTAGGGTACTTCCGCAATTTTTCTGATAATAATTATGAATTCTCGGTAGAGACTTACTACAAAGATATTAGAAATGTTATTGACTATGAAGATGGTACAGACGTTATGCTGAATGAGAATATTGAGGCATATATACTCTCAGGTAATGGCCGAAGCTATGGTGCAGAGTTTTATCTGAAGAAAAGATTCGGCCGTCTGAACGGATGGATAAGTTATACTCTGGCACGTACAGAAAATAAAATTGAGGGGATAAACAATTTCGATTGGTATCCCTCAAAATACGACAAAACACACGATTTTTCGATTGTTGTAAACTATCAATTCAATAAACGATTATCGTTCTCTTCATCATGGATCTACTATACAGGAAGCGCTGTAACCTTTCCAAGCGGGAAATATGAGTATGATAACAAGCAATGGCCCTATTTTACTGAAAGAAATGGATACCGTATGCCCGATTACCATCGCCTCGACCTGAACATGCATATAAAAGGAAAAGAGAAAAAGAAGTTTGAATCCGGTTGGGACTTTTCACTCTATAATGTATATAACCGTCATAATGCCTATACAATAACTTTTCAGGAAAGCGAATCGGTGCCTGGCATTACGGAGGCCATACGACTTAGCCTGTTTGGTATTGTGCCCTCAATCAGTTGGAACTTTAAATTTTAACTTAAATATATCTGGTTATCAGGTATAAAGCATTAATAAACAGGAATCATGTTTGAAATACAAATAGTTATTAAAGAAATGGACAAAATGAGTTTTATAAAAAAAAAATCCTCCAATCTATTTTATCTTGTCTTTCTAGTATTATCACTCCTTATTGCTTCTTGTGAGGAGGTAATTGAGGTTGGCCTGAATAGCTCTAAACCTGTTATTGTGGCGGAAGGGTTAATTGAACAGGACTCTACAGGCTGGGTTAAACTCAGCTACTCTACTGATTATTTCAATATGCAGGAGTCTGATTATATTGAAAATGCTACTGTTACCTTAGAGGATGACATTGGTAATTTCGAAATCTTACAACATCAGGGCAAGGGGTTTTACAAGGGTTTGACTTTAAAGGGTCAGGCTCACAGGCAATACCTTATGCATATTACTGGACAAGATTTTAATATTTCAGCCAGTTCAATTCTTTACCCAGCTTCCACTATCTATTCTTTAAAATTTGAAGAGTCCTATTTTCAACACCCTGGAGAAATGGGAAAAGCATATACAGCTATCCTGACGTTTCGTGATAACCCTTTAACTGAAGACTATTATATGATAAAATTCTGGGAAAATGACACACTTAGGGATGAAAGCTACCATCTCATTAAGGATAGTTATTATTCCAGGATGGATGTTATTGACTACTCATCCATGAGAAACCGTTTTGAGCCGGGAAAGAAAGTAATTGCAAAGGTTTATTCTATTGATAAATATACATATTCTTACTATAGTCAACTTAATGATCTGTTGGAATCAGGGATGGGAGACTCCTCCACTCCCTATAATCCTAAATCAAATTTTGGACCTCCCGTTATGGGCTATTTTAGTGCATATTCCTATACTTCAGCTTCCACAATAGTAAAATAGGGATATCCTAATGGACATCCCTACTGTATTTGAAGAATTTTTTATTAATCGTTAAAAGTAAATGCAACTCCAATTTCAAAAGGATAGAGGTCATCTCTCCCAGGTCCTTTCCCAGCGTTGAATAATGGAGTCATATAATAAGTACCATATAGCTGAAAGTTTTGATAACCAATGCGGGCTGTTGCACCATACCTGAGCATATTCAAGCTGAAATCTCCGTTTGATTTAACTTTCTGTCCCCCATCCTCATATACCATTTTAGTATGCGATCCTATTTTTACTGCACCGATGGGTCCAACTGCAATATTAATCTGGCTATTGTCAACAGGTAACTGTAATTCCAGCATAAATGGCAGAGTAAGATATACTGTAGCAAGCTTTGATTTTTCGAGTGTGCCTAATGGATCCAGCATTTCAATAATTCCATTAGCTCCTTTAAGTATGTTGTTGTTGCCGTCAAATTTATAGTTATTAAAGTTAAGGCCAAGACCAGTGACAAATCCGATATGTCTGGTTAAACCAAGACTTAATTGTGAAAAGTTAATATTAAAATTGATTGATTTACCGGAATGAAGGTTCATGTATTCGATTTTATCAGGTAATACAAGACTCTTGTCAGAAGTTAAATAGTTATTGAATCCGAACTCGGCACCTGACCAATGTCCTTTGAACCTGGATCTTCTCCTGGCTTTTTCATCTTCCCTGTCGTCCTGGTTCCATTCATCATCGTCGGTATACTTCTCAAAATTGAACTTTGGCCCTTCAAGCGATTCAAGGATGTTAAGGCCCCTGTTCCCAACTCTGATATTAAGTACTGAATCTTTTTCCTCAAAACTTAACAGATCTTTTCCGATAGATATTTTAGTCTTTTCATCAGGGTTAACTGTGACTCCCTGTTTTTTGTCGCTCTGGCTTTCTGCTGAAAGCTCCTGACTGAATCCCTGTGCTATTATTGCTGTGAGCAATATAATTATTCCAATTTTTTTCATGTTAATAAATATAAAATTGTTATTTGATTTCAGAGATGGGACGGAGAAGGATGATAAAAAGTTACGGCACCGGTTCACTTTTTTTAACAGGGGCATTAAATTTCAGGATTCTTGAACTGAAATAGACCGAACTTAACTCTCCATTTTCGTCATTATTCTTATCCAGAGCCATTTCCCATCCAAGCAGTTTATTGAGCCCTGCCACTCCAACTTCGGCAATCTCATAACCTTTGACGGGCCTGTTAAGGGATGTTTCCTCCTTAAGAAATTTTTCACGGAATGTTTTAGCAAGGAACTTGCTTAGATTGCTCCTGTCATCATATTCAGGAATATTATAAAAAGAGTTGGATGCAATAAGGGTATTGCTGAGAGGAATGCCTTTTAAAGCGACATTGGTATTAAAAGGTATCTTTTTTAATACTATGTGTTGATTATCAGGAATTATACCTGTTGAATCATCTGGTTCAGAAACTGGTGGATCTGCAATAGTCAGATAAGGATTTTTTTGTTGTACTTCGGCCAACAGCATAACTCTTTTTTGAACTGTTACTGCAGGATTGATCTCTTCAGTTATCTGATCTGGTTCTACGCCAACTGATGATTTGTTTCTAATGGTGTCAGCCGGAAGATTAAGCGCCGTATTGTTGATTTCATCCGACAGGTTCAGTGGAATTGACAGATAGGTAGTGATGAGAAGGGTTATTACTGCAGCTGCACTTAAGCCAATAACAGACAACCTTAAAATTTTTTGTGCTGTTGTTTTTTTAAGGAGAAGGTTCTTGTGCTTATACCTGATATTTGTTGGAGAAAGTCTTGTTTTCTGAATTAGATCATATGTTTTCCTCTTCTCATAATCTTTCTCAATTATTTCCTCAAGTTCATCATGTTGAACATCTGAAAGATCATTTTCAAGAGAAGCAACACAAAGATATTCGAACTGTGAATCAGTAATGTCAGCTATAGATTTTTTAAGCAGCTCTTTATGTGGGAATGATTTATTTGAAGGTTTAAGGTTGCACCTGCTCAACTCCTCAAACTCTTCTCTCAGATCAGCGTTCTCGCCGAGAAATATTTTAAGCTGCTCAACCTGTTGATCGCTGAGATTATTGTCGAGCCAATCAATAAGCCATATTTCATAATTTGATCTGTCGATTTTCATGGCTATAATACTGTTTCTATTTTACCGATGAAACTTTTCAGCGAAAGCCGGCCTCTGTATATATTTATCTTTACCTGTGCTTCACTGTGCCCTGTAATTTCACCGATCTCTTGGTAACTGTATCCCTCATAATCGCGCAGCAAAACTGAAGTTTTCTGCTGCTCCGGCAGTCGTTCAATGGCGGCATGAAGAATCTCGTTAAGGTCGTTGTAGTGCGATTCATTGATAAGAGTGTTTTCATAAGATTCTTCAAACGTTGTCATCCTTTTTTCCTTGCGTATAATGTCTATCATTCCACGATAGGCAGTTGAGAAAAGCCATGATTTTACAACCGGATATTCAATCTCAGACACATGTCTCCATAGCTTTTCATAGCTGTCCTGAACGATATCGTTTGCCCTGTCTTCATCTTTGAGATTACCCCTGATGAACCGGTAAACCGAATCGGCATATTCTTCAACAGATCTGTTATATTCCTTAACTGTCATAAGATGATTTCCAGCACAAAGACGAATGAAATTATGAAAAGTTACATTTTTGTACAAAATTAATGCAGGGATGAGTCACGACTCATCCCTGCATTGTATTAAACTTGAATTTTCCCAGTTTATTTTGGCTGGTAAACTCTTACCCAGTCAATTTCCATTGATGTCATTCCATTTATTGGCTTATCCAGGCCGCCGGCCAGAAGAACGTACATAGGTTCCTGTGGTATATTGGTTGTTTGTGTGAATATTTCGGTATTGTTTATTTTCCACACAAGCTTATCGGATGTCCATTCGAGCGAAAATATATAGAAGTCCCTTGCATACCTCGATCCGATGGATGTTTTTGCAACATTTCCTTTTTCTGAAAAATAATCGGACCAGACTTTTCCGCCAGAAGTACGGCAGATGTCAATGTGCGGAGTTATTTTATCAGCTAGCATCCAGAAAGCACTCTTAGCATTTGCATCTCCAAGCTTTACTTTGGCTTTGAAAACACCATATTTTTGCCTGAAACTGTTCCCTGAATTAATTAGCCCTGAAGTATAGCTGAACTCTTTTGTTGAAAAACCATGAGCTGCTGACCATACTTTTCCTGTGACTTTTTGAGGTTTGGTGTTGATTTTAAGTACACTGCTGCGAAGCTCAAAGTTCTCTTTTTCAGTAAATGCCTGAAGATCTGATTCAACAGAGTACCGGTCTTTTAGAAGTTTTTCGCCCCAGTAGTAGTTCGTAAGCCATTTTTTTGTATCAAGCTTATCCTCATCAAACTCATCATTAAAAGTCATCTCCCTGTTTTTCAGGGCATTAAATTTATCAGAGTCTTTTACTTTGAAATACCAGATAATATCATCACTTTTCTTAAGTGTATGATATTCCTGGAGCTCTTTAAACATTTCGGTTTTCTCAAACCGCTTCTTATCGAGAAGATATTCTTTCTTTTCTTTGAATTCCGAGGAAGCAACATACTCTTTAAGTTCACTATATCGGGCCAGACGGGAAGACCCATCAGTATTGAGATAGTTTGCATACTCTTTTGAAGACTTGAACTTATAAAACTCTTTTATTTCAAGACTTCCCTTAACTCTTTTATACTCAAGAAGCTTTTTGTACTCTTCTGAATCCTTGAAGGTTATGGGCTTCATGTTCTTTTTTGCAAGGAATTCGGAAGTTTTCATGAGAGCATCAAGCTCCTCATATCTTAGTACGGTTCTGGATTTTGTAGTCTCTTCTTTTCCGTCAGCCTTCAGAAATGATTTGATCTCGGGATCTTTTTTCAGGGCTTTGTATTCAACGAATTTCCGATATTCATCGGTATCTTTGAATTTGATCGGCCTCATCTTCTGTTTTTCCCTGAATTCAGATGACTGGATAAATTTCTCCAGTGTTTCAAATTCTCCAATTTTTTCTGAACCATCCATCTCTTTAAATCTTTTCAGGGCGTTACCTGAAGTCGTTTTAAAGTAGAGAACAACATCCTTTGCTTTTTGAAGAGATTTATTCTCTTTCTCTTTGGATGATTCTTCAGAATTCTTGTACTGAAGGGTTTCGATCTCTTTTCTTTTCTGTACGAATGCAGAAGAATGAACCAATTCGTTCAGCTTATTATAATTTTCCAATTGTTCAGATTCCGAGAAGGCCTTGAGTTTCTCAAATTCAGTAATTAAAGCCTTTTCATCCTGCTCAATTTTTGAGGTTGATGGGATCATTCCCAGTAGAAGCTTGAGACTTGCCATTGTAAAATTGGTTTATGTACAACTGATAAAGATAAAAAATCTTTCCAGAATAATTGACCATGAAGCTTCAAATATTTGTTTTTTAAGAATTCGGAGAGTTTATAACACAAAAAAGAGTTATTTTGGGTAATGAAAAATTCAACATCATGAAAAAACTATTTTTTATTATTGTAATGGCTTCTTTTTCAGCTGTTAACATCATGAGTCTTTCTGCCCAGGCGATTTCTGCTACTGAAATAATAAGAAAGGCCGACGAAAAATTTAATGGAGAGAAATCCAGTATGATGATTATGGCAATGACAATAATCCGTCCAACATGGCAAAGGAGTGTGGAATTCAAGAACTGGACTCTTGGTAAGGATTATTCAATTACTCTCATAACTGCACCAGCAAAAGATATAGGGCAAAGTTTTCTTAAACGGGGAACGGAAATGTGGAGCTGGAACCCCTCAATTAACCGGCTTATAAAGCTTCCTCCCTCCATGATGTCACAAGGATGGATGGGTTCAGACTATACAAATGATGATATTCTGAAAGAATCATCAGTTGTAAACGATTATACTCATGAGATTACAGGTGAAGAGACAATTGCAGGACGTGAGTGCTACAGGATTAAGATGGTATCAAAAGAAGATGCAGCAGTTATCTGGGGGCACCAGATAAGATGGATTGATAAAAAGGATTTTCTGATGTTGAAGGCGGAGTTATATGATGAAGATGGTTTCCTGGTCAGAACGGAGACAGGTAGTGATATCAAAACAATGGATGGCAGGGTAATACAGACTCAGATTGATCTTGTCCCGGAAGAAGAACCTGGAAACAGAACAGTATTAGTTATTAAAGAGATAAAATTTAATATTCCTGTTAAAGAGAGTTTCTTTTCGCAGCAGCATATGAAAAATTTAAGGTAAGCCGGAAGCCGGAAGTAAAATTAAATATAAGATAATTCTCAACTTCGGTCTTCTGACTTCCGACTTCGGTCTCCCGACTTATTTATTACAAATTTTCAATCAAAAGAGTTATGAAGAATTATAAAATGGCCTGGCGGAACCTTTGGAGAAATAAAAGGAGAACACTCATTACTGTTGCCTCTATTTTTTTTGCTGTCTTTTTTGCGCTGTTAATGAGGTCGTTGCAGTTGGGCTCATATAGGCATATGTTCAATAATGTAATTGAATCATATACCGGATATATACAGATTCAAAGCGAAGATTTCTGGGACGAAAAGACAGTTGATAATGTATTTGAATATTCATCAGAGTTAGAGGATATTATTCTTAAAGATAAGAATACCAACTCAGTAGTGCCCAGGTTTGAATCATTTGCCCTTGCTTCGGTAGGAAGTCTTACAAAAGGGGTACTAGTAATGGGGATTGATCCTGAAAAAGAGAATATATTTTCGGACGTTAAAGGAAAACTTGTCAGATACCGATTGACAGATGAGGCAATAGTGAATATTAAAAACTCTGAGCTCCCGGATAATATAAAAAGCAAACTCGATCTGTTTGAGGGGATGTCTTATACCAGTGACAAATCTTTGCAGGCTGATTTGGGAATAAAAGAAAAAGAGGCTGGTGAAATTATGGAACCATTCGTTAAATACGCCTCCTTTAATAACGGATATATTGAGAAAAGTGTGCCAGGAGTACTTCTTGGGGATAAATTATCACGTTATCTTAAATTGAATATTGGTGACACTATTGTTTTGATAAGTCAGGGATATCATGCTACCACTGCAGCTGCAAAATTTCCAGTCACAGGTATAGTAAAACTTCCTTCTCCTGACATCGATAATATGATTGTTTATCTCCCCTATGATATATGCCAGGAGTTTTACAACGCCCCCGGAATGCTTACATCGCTGGCAATAAGTGTAAACAAGAATGATGATAAGGACATTGATGTTATGATATCAAGATTGGGAGAAGAACTTGACTACCCCTTAAGGGTTGTCGGTTGGAGGGAAATGAATCAGCTTCTTATAAATCAGATGGATGCAGATAATAAAAGCGGGATGATCATGATAGGCATTCTTTATCTGGTTATTGCCTTTGGAATATTTGGAACAGTTCTGATGATGGCTGCAGAGCGAAAACGTGAATTTGGTGTAGTTGTGGCGATAGGTATGCAGAAATCAAAACTGGCTGTGATAGTTGTAATTGAAATGATTTACATTGGTTTGATGGGTATCCTTAGTGGAATTGCGATTGCTTTACCAGCAATAATTATTGGACTTTATAATCCAATACGATTTTCAGGAGAGATGGCAAAGATGTATGAAGATTACGGAATGGAGCCAATTATGCCTTTTATGCCGGTTGACATATATTTCTTGTGGCAGTCGGTAGTAGTAGCAATTATTGTAATGATTGCAATTATTTATCCTGTAAATAAGATATTTAAGCTGAATACTGTAGAATCATTAAAAGCATAATAATTGAAATTATGATCTGGAAAACAGCATGGAAAAATGTATGGAGAAACCGCGTCAGAAGTATTGTTGTCATATCTTCTGTAGCTGTAGGGATACTTGCAGGAGTCTTCACTGTTGCAATGATGGCAGGCATGATAAACCAGCGTGTGGATGCTGCATTAAATGAAGAGATATCCCATATTCAGATAACTGCAGAAGATTTTCGCACAAACTTTGATCCTTCCCTGATAATCAAGGATGCTGACAAAATTATTTCTGAAATACAACAAGTAGCAGGCGTTCAGGGTGTCTGTAGCAGGATCATATTGAGCGGTATGGCAAATACTGCGACAAAGAGTACTGGTGTACAGATTGTTGGTATTGACACTGAAAATGAGAAAAAAGTATTTGATCTCTATAATAAAATCATTCCGGGAACCGGCGATTATTTTGAAACAGAATCAAAATTCAATCTGGCACTTGTAGGACAGGATCTTGCAAAAGATTTAAATATTATCCGCTACTCAATTGACACAACTGTATTGAGAGAACTCAAAGAAGGAGGAGTGCCGGAAGAGGTTCTAACAAGACTTTCTGTCATTTCCGGTGAACGATTCAAGTCTGAAAAGATTTTCTTTAAAAAGCTTAAATCAATGTTTTCGAAGAGAGAAGAGGCAAAGTATGGACAGATAATCAAAGAAAAAGCATGGTCGTATCGTAAAGGGTCCCGTCTTATTCTCACTTTTCTAGATAAGGATAATAATCAGGTTGGAGCAGTTTATAGGGTAGCTGGATTGTACGATATAAAAAATAGCATGTTTGAGAAGCGTACTGTTTTTGTGAAAAATGATGGATTAAAACAATTAGCAGGGATTTCTGAAGATTCGTTCCACAATTTGATAGTGAAAATTGATAATATTGATAATACTAATGAGATTACTGCTAACCTGAAGAGAAAATTGGCTGATTACGAGGTATTAAGCTGGAAGGATATTCAACCGGATCTGGCGATGATGACAGAAATGGTTCATGTGTATTATGGCGTTTTTATGATTGTAATCCTGGCAGCTCTTGCCTTTGGGATTGTAAATACGATGTTGATGGTCGTGCTTGAAAGGACAAAGGAAATTGGAATGCTTACTGCTATTGGAATGAATAAGAAGAAAGTCTTTTCAATGATCATGCTTGAATCTGTTTTTATGTCAATGATTGGAGGTGTAATTGGAATGATTATTAGTGAATGTGTAATATTGTTAACTTCCAGGGGTGGAATTAACTTTTCTCAATATGCTGAAGGCTTTGAAGCAATGGGATACTCTGCTCATATATACCCGCAAATAGAACCTCTGTTTTTCCTTGAGGTTGTTGTACTGATTATTATAACCGGGATTCTTTCCTCAATTTATCCTGCACGAAAGGCCCTTAAACTTGATCCGGCAGATGCAATCAGAACTGAATAATCTATTTCAATAAAAAAATATAAAGTCATGAAAGTACTTGAATTAAAAGATGTTAATAAGATATACAATGGGTCAGAAGTTCCTGTCCATGCTGTTAACGGGGTGTCACTCGATTTTCAGGAGGCTGAATTTGCTGCAATAGTAGGTCCCTCAGGATCGGGTAAAACTACATTACTCAACCTGATTGGCGGGCTGGACAAACCGTCTTCAGGTGAGATACTGATTGATGGAACAAACCTGTCTAAACTTAAATCGTCAGCATTAATTGATTTCAGAATGAGGAATATTGGATTTGTATTCCAGGCATATAACCTTATCCCCGTACTGACCGCCAAAGAGAATGTTGAGTTTATCATGTCTCTTCAGAAGTGGTCGCGCGAGGAGAGAGATGCCCGAACCTTCGAATTATTAAAAGCTGTAGGCCTGTCAGACAGGATGAACAGCCGGCCGTCTAAACTTTCCGGAGGACAGCAACAGAGAGTAGCAGTTGCAAGAGCACTTGCTTCAAGGCCAAAATTTGTACTGGCTGACGAACCTACAGCAAACCTTGATTCAAAGTCAGCCAGGACTTTATTAGAGATAATGGAAAAGCTTAATCATGAAGAAAAAATTACATTTATCTTTTCTACCCATGATGCAAGGGTTGTAAAAATGGCCCGGAGGGTAATAACTCTTGAAGATGGCGCCGTTGTTTCAGATGATATAAGGGAGTAGTACTCTTAAAGCACATTATGAGAAGAATTCTGATTTTATTATCTTCAATTTTCCTGATCTCAGGAACTCCTTCCCTGTCACAGGAAAAATCATCCAACCTGACTCTTAATGGATACCTTACAACCATGCAGACCGCCATGTTTGATTCCCTTTCAGGGCCATTTGTAAATGATAATCTTATTCATAACAGGCTTAACCTGAAAGGATATATCAATTATCACATAACCTTTGCATCTGAATTTAGAAATCGCCTTTTTACCGGCGATATGGTTAGAATCGATCCCTCATATGCTGAATCAACTGGTAGAGATCAGGGATGGGTCGATCTTTCCTGGAATATCCTTAATGAGCAATCATTCTTTTTAAATACCACTATTGACCGCTTATGGTTCGATTTCAATTATGGGAAATTCCAGGCCAGGGTTGGAAGGCAGAGGATCAATTGGGGGCAGACATTAGTCTGGAATCCGAATGACATTTTTAATGCATATTCATTTTTTGACTTTGACTATATTGAGAGGCCGGGAAGCGACGCAATAAGACTACAATATTATCCTGATTTCTCATCGATCATTGAAGTTGCAGTAAAAGCAGACTATGAAGATAATGTTACGGCTGCGGCTCTTTACAGGTTTAATAAATGGGGATATGATCTTCAGTTTCTTGCTGGTTATGTCAACAGCGAGGATCTTATGATGGGAGCCGGCTGGTCAGGGGCAATAGGATTTGTATCATTTAGAGGTGAAGCTTCGTGGTTCCAGCCTGCAGAGAATTTTTCAGATACAACAGGAACGGGGCTGTTTACAATTGGTTTTGATAAATCTTTTAAGAATAACTCTATGGCTCAGCTTCAGGTTATGTATTGTAATAAGCCATTGGATCTGACCGGATTCAACTCTTTATATTCAGGTAACATAACAACAAAGGACCTGGCTTTTTCTGAGTTTTCGGCATTTGGTCAATTCTCATATCCTGTTACACCACTTTTAAATGTAAGCCTTTCTGCAATGTGGTTTCCTGATCTTAAAGGGTATTTCGCCGGGCCTACTATGGATTATTCAGTTGCTGAAAATCTAGATTTTTCTATTTTCTGGCAACATTTCAACGGGAAGATGAATGAAGAAAGAACAAAAATAAATTTAGGATTTCTCAGGATCAAATTCAGTTTCTAGATTTTTCATACTTTTGCACCATTAATAAAAAACTGAATTATGGCTCTGGTGCATGAATTTGAAAATAGTGGTAACTGGTTATTTAAGAGAAGAAGCTGGTTGCCGGTATTTATGATAGTTGCAGGTATCATTTTGATGTACCTGGGCAACCGGCAGGTAATTATATTTGATTTGAGAGATGAGCTTATCTTTCTTGGAGTGAGTCTTTTCGGACAGGCTATCAGAATTCTAACTGTGGGTTTTGCTCCTAAAAATACCTCAGGCAGAAACACAGTTAACGGACAAATTGCAGATGAGCTTAATGTAACAGGGATCTATTCTCTGTTACGTCACCCGCTTTACCTGGGAAACTTCTTTATGTGGCTCGGACCTGTATTGTTTTTACGATCAGTCTGGTTTACAATTGTCTTCGGACTGTTATACTGGCTCTATTATGAGCGGATAATGTTTGCTGAAGAACAATTTTTAAGGAGAAAATTCGGTGATATATATGACAAATGGTCAGAAACTGTGCATTCCTTTATTCCTTATTCATTCAAATTCATTCCTGCCAGGCTGCCTTTCTCGGTCAGAAATGTTCTGAAGAGAGAATATAACAGTTTTGTTAACATCTTCGTTATATTCACCCTACTTGATCTTTCCCGGAACTATTTCCTCACGGAGAGGGTATATCTGAATAATATGTGGATTTATCTCTCTGTTTCAGCCTTTATTGTATGGATTGTAGTCAGGACGATTCACAAATACACAGGATGGCTGGAGGTGGAGGGACGGTAAAACTTTAGGCATTTTAGGCACTAATTAGTAACTGTTATCTTTGTGCCATGATTAAGTCAATAAATGCGATATTATCATTTCTCCTGTCACTTCCTGTACTATTTTACAGGTATTCAATTTCTCCGTTTTTACGACCATCATGTCGTCATGTCCCATCGTGTTCACAATATATGCTCGAGGCCCTTAAGAAGCATGGACCATATAAAGGATTGCAAATAGGAACGGGGAGGATACTTAGATGCAGACCAGGAGGTACACATGGTTATGATCCGGTTCCACTTTTCCATTTCAGGAAATACCGTCCATTTTTATCCCTATTTAGCTGCTGGGACAAAGAAAACCGGTTAAAACGGTAATGTAATGATGGTGGTACATTAGAAATTCAATTCCTCCTTCAGATGCTTATACCCTGAGCGACTAACAGGTAGCTTATCACCCGACTGGAGAATTGCTATATGGTTGTCCTTTCCATATGGTTCAATACGTTTAATTTCCTCAACCCTGACAATATATGAGCGGTGGATCCTTATAAAATCGGTTTTTGATAGATTCTCTTCACAAAACTTCATAGTCTGTTGCTTCAGAGCTTTACCGGCAGCATGATATATCATCACATAATCATCCTGTGCCTCAACATATCTGATCTGTTCAACAGGTATAAGATTAATAGCATTTCCTTTACGCACAACAATCCTGTTGAAAGGAGATGAAGGTTCAGGTTTTTTTGCAAGAAGCTGACTTGTCGGCTGTTTATTGCCTTTATCTGCCCTGATCTTATCGATTGCTTTTTTAACTGCATCCAGAAACCGTCTTTTTTGAAAAGGCTTCATAAGATAATCTACCGCATTGAGTTCAAATGCTCTTATTGCGAACTGATCATAAGCTGTTGTAAAGATGATCTCGGGTTTCTCAGTAAGAACCTCAACCAATTCTATTCCGGTAAGCCTGGGCATCTGGATATCAAGGAAAACCAGATCCGGTTTCATTTCTGAAATTGTTTTCAAACCTGAAAAGCCATCCGAACATTCCGCAATTACTTCAATGGAATCTACCTCTTTTAAATAATGTTTTATTATATCACGTGCCGGGGTTTCATCGTCGATTATTACTATTCTGATATTTTCCATAGGTTTCTTGTTTCCCTGAACTACTTAAAAGTCTATTTGATTTTGCACCCCTAAATTTATAAATTATTTATCAAACAACCTTTACAAGTAATCTATTGGAAGGACAAGGCTTACAGAATATATCCCATTTTCTTTCGATGTTTTTATCGATGCTTTATTGCCGTAGAACAGTTCGAGCCTTCGGGTTACATTTAGCAGACCCGTACCTGTTCCTTTCTTTAAGGATGGCGCAAGATCATAATTATTGCTTATAGTTATTTCGATGAACCCGTCAATTATTTTTGCCTCTGTTTTAATCCTGACACTTTCTGTACTTTCATAAACACCATGTTTAACTGCATTTTCATAAAGAGGCTGTAATAGCAATACAGGAATTTTATAATCAAGACAATGGCTTTCAATATTCTCCTCCATTGTAAGTTTTTCACCGAATCTTACTTTTTCAATATCGAGGTATAACTGAAGGTTTTCCAGTTCACTTCTGAGAGAAACCGGTTGCTCATCTTTTCTTGACAAAGCATATCTCATGAACTCCGAAAGTTTAATAACCATGGATCTCGCTTTTTCCGGGTCGGTTATTGTCAGAGAGCTTATAGAGTTAAGGCTGTTAAAAAGGAAATGGGGATTAATTTGTGACCGTAACATTTTAAGCTCTGTCTCTTTAACAAGGCTTTCGAGCCGGGCCTCCCGGGCATTTTTTTCCGACAGGTTGGTCATGCTAATAAACAGAAAGTATGTAAGAACTACGAGTCCGTAAATAAATACCCCGGTGCCTATCCTGTAAGGGAGCGTTGTATCCCAGAATGCCTGGTAATTGGCATTGTCAGGAAATACCATAGTCATGATAAATTTAGTTATCAGAACCCATAAGCTAACAGATAAAGCACCGCTTGCGACCAGATTTGAAATCAGGGCAGAAGGTTTGGTTTCGCCAGTATTGAAAAACCGGAAGGGATACCATAATGAAAGAGTAATCCCGGAATAAATTAACAGGGAGATGGTACTATCGATCAGGCTTATATTGATAAAACTTCCATATGCATAATAATATACCAGAGACTGGCCTGCTGCAAGAAGCAGCCAGACCAGCCACCAGATAATAATCCGTACTCTGTTTTCCAGGACAGGATGCTTCATTCAATCAGAAATTAATAGCTTTTTACCTCTCCACCACCAAATACCACAGCTCCTCTTATCACCAATTGTTTTAATGGGTCAATAGTCCTTCCGGGGCTTAATTTTCTGGAATCGTTGAATCCACCAAGGATTGGAGTTACCTCAATGGTTACAAACCAATCATCAGGAACAATAATTGTGGCTCCTCCAAATATACAGGTAATCTCAAGCTCAGATCTCCCTGGTGCAAGTTTTGCTTTAGTAAGATCAAGTTCTGTACCTCCAAAAATTGCAGTTACTTTTCCTCCTTTGAAACTATCGGATGTGATTTGTCGCTCACCCCCACTAAAAATATTCACATAATCGATATAATCATCTCCTATTGAGCCTTTTGAAATAACAGAAGAGTTCCATCCATGCCGTTTTGAAAATATAAAAATGATCCCTACAATAATGAATATTGAAGGCCAGAAGATATTATAAACGTGGAATGTTTCACGGAATATATGAGGGATCAGAAAAAAGCCCCCTACTGCCATAACAATTACTCCGGCTGTTTTTTCTGAACCTCCGAGAGTCATTACCAGCCCCACTGCCACAAGCAGCATAGGCCAGCTAAAAACAATATTGTCAATAAAATCAGGAAATATCCCGGTATTTCTCATTACAAGGAAAAATCCTACCAGAACAAGTATCACACCTATGAAAGCGCGATTGTTTTTTAGATGATGATGATCCCTTCTGTTGAGGTGGTTATCATCTCTGTAATTTTCATTTGTTTCCATATCTGTAAATTTATTTGTTTCTGAATTAATTATGTTACGTCATTCGTTTAAAAAGTGATGATGCAATAAATGATATGCCAATTAAAACTATTACTGCCGGCCAATAGAATGTTTTAAATGTTTCCGGGATAATAGTAAAAATCTCGTCAGATAAAAACCAGATACCCCCGGCAATAAGTAATATTCCTCCTGTGAACTGTAGATTAAGCAGTAGCAATACTCCTATAAATACCATAGCTGTCTCCCATGTAAAATAACGGCTGATACTTCCAAGGTTAAACAGATCGTTGGTAGCAACGAGAAGTGCCAGTCCAAGTACAATAAAGAACAATCCGATACTCACCCTGGGGTGATGTTCCCTGTTTTTTAAGTGATAATGATCTCTATGTCTCATGGTTTAAATTATTTTATCTGAATCAAAAGTAATTCATATTGTTACAATGGCTAATAAGTATTCGGTGAATGGTGTTTTTATGCCGGTAATTGGCCTTTTAAAACAATAAGTGTTACTTTTTTGTTGATAATTTTTTTAATTGGAGAAGGATTCATATTTTTGCAAACCAAATTTTGAAGAGATGTCCGTATCATATACCATACCGTTAAGCGGATTGAAGGAGGGATGCCACATCATTGATTTTGAGATTGGTAAAGAGTTTTTTGAACAGTTTGAAGAATCGGAAGTTAAGGAAGGAAGCCTTATTGCAAATATTGAGATGGATAAAAGATCCTCCCATGCAGACCTTATAATCAGGATTTCAGGCAAGGTGAAGATCTATTGCGACAGGTGTTTAGAGATATATTTCCAACCGGTTATTTGTGAGAACAGGCTTCTTGTTAAGTTTGGGAAAAGCATTGAGGATAGTGATTCTGACATTCTTTCTGTATCGTCCGATGAACATGAATTGGATATGAAGCAGCATATTTATGAATTTATTCATCTTGCCCTACCGATCAAAAGGGTGCACCCCGATGATAAAAACGGAAATAGCACATGCGATCCTGTTATGTTGAAAAAGCTTAAGGAGCTTATTGTTGAAGAGGAAAATGAAAGTGATCCTCGTTGGGATGAATTAAAAAAACTAATTAACGATAATTAAAATTAAAAAAAATGGCACATCCGAAACGTAAAATTTCTAAGACCAGAAGAGATAAGCGCAGAACACATTACAAAGCGACTGCGCCTACAGTAGCAAGTTGTTCAAACTGCGGATCATCAGTTCTATATCACAGGGTATGTCCTGAATGTGGATTTTACAGAGGTAAACTTGCTATTGAGAAGAAGGCAACAGCCTAGATTCTTCTAACTAAAAATTTGTGATATGAGAATTGGCCTTGATGTAATGGGTGGTGATTTTGCACCTGAAGCAATAATTGAGGGTGCTGTAGATTCACTGCAGCATTTGTCTGTTAATGAGAAGCTTGTTCTAATTGGAGATGAAGAATCTATATACAGAAAACTGGCTGAGATGGAGATTGAATCATCTCTTTTTGAAATAATTCACACATCAGAGTTGATTGAAATGGCCGATCATCCGGCTAAAGCTTTCTCGCAGAAAAAAAATTCCAGCATAGCAGTCGGTTACGGGATGTTAAAAAGTGGTGATCTTGGTGGTTTTTGCAGTGCAGGGAATACAGGGGCAATGCTTGTTGGAGCCAGCTATACTGTCAATGTGATCCCAGGAGTATTAAGACCGGCTTTGGCAACAATCCTTCCTTGTATTGATAACAGCGATTCGGTAATACTTGATGTTGGATTAAATCCTGATTGTAAACCGGATGTTCTTTTTCAATATGGAATACTTGGCAGCATTTATGCTAAATATGTTTTAGGGAAAAATAATCCAACAGTAGGATTACTCAACATTGGGGAGGAAGAGACAAAGGGAACACCTTCCGTAAAAGCAGCTTATGAGTTGATGAAAGAATATTCAGGACTGAATTTTGTTGGAAATATTGAAGCAAATGCATTTTTCATGGAAACTATGACTGACGTTATTGTATGTGATGGTTTTGTAGGTAATGTTATTCTTAAACAGGCCGAAGCGTTTCATAATATTTATAAAAGCAGGAACCTTAAAGATTCTTATTTTGATCGTTTTGATTTTGAAAATATTGGCGGAACTCCAATTATTGGAATTAATGCCAATGTTGTAATTGGTCATGGGATTTCAAAAAGAAAAGCTATAATGAATATGATTCTGCAGACCAGAGCGGTTGTAAAAGCCAATCTGGCTCAAAAGATTAAAGAAGCAATATAATGATGGAAAAGATACATGCAGCAATTACGGGTATTAATGCCTGGGCTCCGGAGTACATACTTACAAATCAGGAACTTTCAAGAATGGTTGATACTTCCGATGAATGGATAATGCAAAGGGTAGGAGTTAAAGAGAGACGTATTCTTAAAGGAGAGGGGCTTGGAAGTTCTGACCTTGGTGAAAAAGCCGTGAATGGATTGTTATTAAAAACAAATACTGCTCCGGAAGAAATTGACCTTTTGATATGTTCAACTGTTACTCCGGATATGTTTTTCCCGGCAACAGCAAATATCATTTCTGATAAGTGCGGAATTAAAAATGCATTCAGCTTTGACCTTAATGCAGCCTGTTCAGGATTCCTTTTTGCTCTACAGACTGGAGCATCTTATATTGAATCAGGAAGATATAAAAAGGTTATCGTTGTAGGTGCCGATAAAATGTCATCCATAACTGATTATACCGACCGTACTACATGTCCTCTTTTTGGCGATGCTGCCGGAGCCGTACTACTTGAACCTACTACTGATGACTTTGGTGTTATGGATCATATTTTTCACACTAACGGATCTGGGAGTAAATTTCTACATCTTAAAGCCGGTGGCTCTGTTAAGCCTGCCTCTCATGAAACAGTTGATGCAAAGGAACATTTTATATACCAGGAAGGTCAGGCCGTGTTCAAATTTGCTGTTTTAAATATGGCTGATGTAGCAGTTGAGATTATGGAGAGAAATAATCTTAAATCTGAAGATATTGCCTGGCTGGTTCCTCATCAGGCAAACCTTCGTATTATTGATTCTACCGGAAGGAGGATGGGACTACCTCCTGAGAAGGTAATGATTAACATCCAGAATTATGGGAATACAACTACAGCTACTATTCCATTATGTATCTGGGAATATGAGCCAAAATTAAAAAAAGGAGATATTCTGATTTTAGCCGCATTCGGAGGCGGCTTCACATGGGGTTCTATCTACCTTAAGTGGGCATACGATCCGAAATAAGCCCCCTTTTAGGGTCAAACAAATTTTTTTATCTGCAATAGTTTTTATATTTGTGAGTTATTAAGTTCGAATCCCAAACTCATAAATATTATGGCAAAGTATAACGAGACAGATAACACAACAATTAATCTTATAAGCATAGGAACAGATATAACCGGCGATATTAAATCCAATGGTGATATCCGTATCGACGGATCTCTTACGGGAAGTCTTAACACCAAAGGCAAGGTTGTTATTGGTCCAACAGGTAGGGTTAATGGTGAAGTTATTTGTAAAAACTCAGAAGTTTCTGGTGTTATTGAAGGCAAAATTGCAGTTAGTCAGTTGCTTAACCTCAAAGCATCTTCTAAAATATTTGGTGATATAGTTACTTCTAAACTTTCTATTGAACCTGGAGCAAATTTCTCCGGAAATTGCAAAATGAGTGATAACGAAAATAATGGAGGAGCAGCAATCGCAAAAGAACAAAATTCCGAAAAAAACGGAAAATAAAGGGATTCAAGATTTTGCCAAATACTCAAGTATCGCCTTTCAGATGATAGCCATAATTCTTGTTACAACCTGGGGCGGTATAAAACTTGATACACTTTTTGGATTTGAAAAACCTGTTCTTACAATAATCCTTTCTCTCCTCGGTGTTTTTGCAGCAATTTACACCGCGGTCAGAGATTTTATTAAGTGATCCATAATTGAGACCTCTAAATAAATATATCTTATTACTGATATTTTTGAATATACTGTTACTTGGGACAGGATATCTGCTCATTTCAGTATTTGATCTCAGTATTTCCTTTTACGATATTGCAATCTTATCCTCTCTCTTTTTAATTATTGTACTTTTTACTCTTATCATTTTTTTTAGAGGTCTGACTAAAGACCCTGAAAGCCAGACTTTACATACAATGATTTCTGTAAGCCTTAAGCTTCTCCTTGAGTTGGTGTTAGCTTTCATATGGTTTATTATTATGAAAAAAATCACAATGCCATCTATTTTAAGTTTTTTTATTTTATATTTATCATTCACTATGTTTTCGATATGTGTTATATTGAAAATGCTGAAAACCAAATCTTTATAAAATTAGTACTGATTTGAAGACAAAAAATATTATTGGGTTTTTCTTCTTCTTTCTCTTAGCTGGAGTAACTATTTCATCGTTTGGTAAGGAAGTTGAAAAGAAAGTTGAGGGTGAAGAAGAATTCAATGCCGGTACATTTATTCTTGAACATGTTTCTGATTCTCATGAATGGCATATTCTGACGAAAAAAAATGGTGAGAGTGTAGCTATATACCTGCCGGTTATTCTCTATAGCAAGGAGAAAGGACTTGATTTCTTTTTTTCAAAAAAGCTTGCACATGGGCATACTTACAAAGGCTACCGGCTAGAGGAGGAAGGTGAGCTTCAGGGGAAGATAGTATCAATAAACGAAGAGGGTCAGGTTGATGAAGAAAATCTTCCACTTGACTTCTCAATGACAAAAACTGTTCTTGGGATGTTATTTGCTGCAATTATTGGCCTGGTATTATTCCTGTCACTGGCGCGATCATATAGTAAAGCTGGCATCAGTCATCCAAAAGGTATTCGGAGCTTCCTTGAACCAATAGTCCTATTTGTCCGCGACGATATTGCTATCCCTAATCTGGGTAAGGATAAATATGAAAAATTCATGCCTTACCTTTTGACAGTATTCTTTTTTATACTGATCAACAACTTAATGGGACTTGTTCCGTTTCCTCCACCTTTCGGAGCCAATGTAACAGGGAATATTGCTGTTACTATGACACTTGCAGTGTGTACATTCCTGGTGATACAATTTAACGGATCCAAAACTTATTGGAAACATATTTATGCAACTCCGGGAGTCCCCTTCTGGTTATCACCAATTATGATACCGGTTGAATTAATCGGGATGTTAGCAAAACCGTTTGCCCTGATGGTCCGGTTGTTTGCAAATATTACTGGTGGTCACATAATTATTCTGAGCCTGGTCAGTCTTATTTTTATTTTTGATTCACTAGTGATTGCGCCAGTGTCAATTCTATTTGTAATATTTATGGATTGCCTTGAATTATTGGTGGCTTTCCTGCAGGCATATGTTTTCACTTTATTGTCAGCATTGTTTATTGGTCTGGCAACAGAGGAACATCATTAGTTTTTATTGTTTAATTAAATCTATTTATTATGACAGGTACATTGGCAGCAATTGGAGCAGCTCTTGCAGTTATAGGTGCAGGATATGGCATTGGCAAAATTGGAGCAGCAGCTATGGAAGCAATAGCAAGACAACCAGAAGCTGCAACAAAAATTCAAACGGCAATGATTATTTCAGCAGCTCTTATTGAAGGTGTTGCTTTATTTGGAGTTGTTGTTGCTCTTATCGCTTAGATGAAAAAGAAATCCTTCAACGGTTGGTTGCAGGATTTTTTATCAGAGAAATTTTTAAAACAAGAAATATGATTTTAGCTAGTAGTAGTCTGACAACTCCTGCAATTGGGACAATTTTCTGGACGGCACTTATTTTTGTTTTGTTTTTCTTCATCCTTAAAAAATTCGCCTGGAAGCCTATCCTGAATGCAGTTAAAGCAAGAGATGAGATGATTAAGGGATCTCTTGAATCTGCGGAAAATGCAAGGAGGGAAATGTTAAGGATCCAGAGCGATAATGAAACAATCCTTAGCAAAGCCAGAGAAGAGAGGGAGAGCATTCTCAAGGAAGCAAGAGAAGTACGCGACAAGCTTATATCTGAAGCCAAGGATAAGGCAACAGAGGAAGCCGAAAAACTTATCGAAAAAGCAAGAGTAGGTATTGAAAACGAAAAGCGGAAAGCTCTGTCTGATATCCATGATCAGGTAGCGACCTTGTCAGTTGGGATTGCTTCAAAATTATTGAGTGAGAAACTTAAACAAACTGGTCAACAGGAGAAACTGATTGATACTTATCTTAAAGAAATTGATTTCAACAAGAATTAGGAAGTAAAATCTGTTATGAACGACAGTAAAATATCTGTAAGGTACTCAAGAGCTCTTTTCCAGTTAGCACTCGAAAACAAGATCCTTGATAATATTAATCAGGATATGATCTTAATTTCGGAGGTCTGTAAAACAAAGGAAGCAAAAGGACTCCTTAGCAGTCCTATCATTGTTCCCTCTGAAAAGGAAGCAATATTGCATAAAATGTTCGAGGATAATGTTGAAATAACAACTCTTTCTCTTATTGACCTGATTGTAAAAAACGGACGAGAAGCCTTTATTCCTGCAATTGCCAGGGTTTTTATTCACGAAACAATGAAATACAAAGGAATAACAGAATCAGTTCTGACAACAGCAGTTGAGGTAAATGCCAAAGTTAAAAAGCAAATAACGGACCTTATTTCTGATCTTTTCAAAACCAAGGTGGAACTTAAAGCTAATATTGACAGTAAAATAATTGGTGGATTTATCCTGCAGGTTGATGACAATTACATTGATGCCAGTATAAGAAATAAACTACGAAAAATTAGTAAAGAGCTCAAGGGCAATATATTAACTCATGAAAATTAGAGATTATTAATAAGGAAATTTAAGATAATAAAATATGGCAAATATTAAACCGGCAGAAGTTTCAAAAATTCTTAAACAACAACTGGAAGGGATACAGACTGGAGTTGAGCTCGAGGAGGTAGGTACGGTACTCGAGGTTGGTGACGGAATTGCCCGAATTTACGGACTTTCAAATGTAGAATCAAATGAACTGATTGAATTTGAAAATGGAATGGAAGCTATTGTTCTGAACCTCGAGGAAGATAATATAGGAGCGGTATTGTTAGGTCCTACAGAAGAGATAAACGAAGGAGATATTGTAAAAAGAACAGGACGTATTGCTTCTCTTGGAGTCGGCGAAGGATTATTAGGAAGAGTTATTGATCCCACTGGCCAGCCGCTCGACGGGAAGGGCCCGATAAAAGGGGAGCTGTTTAATCTTCCATTCGAAAGAAAAGCACCCGGGGTAATTTTTCGGCAACCTGTCAGGCAACCACTTCAGACAGGTATCAAGGCAATTGATGCCATGATCCCAATAGGTCGTGGTCAAAGGGAGTTAATTATAGGTGACAGGCAGACCGGCAAAACAGCCATTGCTATTGATACAATTATAAATCAGCGCTCCAATTTTGAAAAGGGGAAACCAGTATATTGTATTTATGTTGCAATTGGTCAGAAAGGTTCAACAGTTGCCAATATTGCAGTGACTCTTGAAGAGCACGGAGCGCTTGAATATACAGTTATTGTACTGGCTACGGCTTCTGATCCTGCTGCATTACAGTTCTATGCTCCTTTTGCCGGAGCAGCTATCGGTGAATTTTATCGCGATACCGGCCGTGATGCCTTAATAATATATGATGACCTTTCAAAACAGGCTGTCTCTTACAGGGAAGTTTCTCTGTTGCTACGTCGTCCACCAGGACGTGAAGCATACCCTGGAGATGTTTTCTATCTGCACTCCCGGTTACTTGAAAGAGCAGCTAAAATAATTGAATCAGATGAAGTTGCACAAAAGATGAACGACATTCCTGAAGCTATACGTCACATGGTAAAAGGAGGAGGATCGCTTACAGCATTACCAATAATTGAGACTCAGGCCGGTGACGTATCAGCGTATATTCCTACAAATGTGATCTCAATCACCGATGGTCAGATATTTCTCGAAACAAGCCTTTTCAATTCAGGAGTGCGACCCGCTATTAATGTTGGAATATCCGTATCGAGGGTTGGAGGAAATGCCCAGATCAAAGCGATGAAAAAAATTGCAGGAACTCTTAAAGTTGACCAGGCCCAATATCGTGAGCTTGAAGCATTCTCCAAGTTTGGTTCGGACCTTGACGCCTCAACTATGGCAATTCTAAATAAAGGGGCAAAAAACGTTGAAATACTTAAACAGGGGTTATATGCACCGGTGCCTGTAGAAAAACAGATAGCAATAATCTATTGCGGCACAACAGGTCTTTTGAAAGATGTTCCTTTAGATAAAGTTAAGAGTTTCGAGAGCGAGTACCTGGAGTTTCTCGAGCTTAAACACAGAGATGTTCTTGATAAACTTCGTGAAGGGACACTTAATAGTGATATTACCAAAGTCCTTGACAAGGTTGCTTTGGATTTAGTTATGAAATACAAGCCACAGTAATCAGGATAAGCTGAGTAAAAGAATCTTAAATGGCGAATTTAAAAGCAATTAGAAATAGAATTTCCTCTGTAAAATCAACCAGACAGATTACTTCTGCTATGAAGATGGTGTCTGCTGCCAGATTGCGCAAGGCCCAGGATAAGATTGTCAGACTGAGGCCATATGCAAATAAATTACTTGAAATACAGATTAATGTTTCACAGAGCATAGAAGACTCGGATGTGGATAATATTTATGGCAGGGTTTCTCCTCCTGATAAAGTTCTTGTTGTTGTGATAACCTCTAACAGAGGCCTTTGTGGAGCATTTAATACCAATGTTATTAAAGAAATGAGAAGGATTATTTCAGAAAAGTATTACGACCAGATCAGTAATGGAAACCTGAAGATTCTTGCAATCGGCAAAAAGGGATTTGATTTTTTCAGGAAACAAAAAGTAAATATGCTTCCTGAACAGAATGACCTGCTTAATGATCTTTCGTTCGATAATGTTGCGTTGATAGCTGAACAGGTCATGAGCAGCTTTGTCTCAGGAGAATTCGACAGGATAGAGATGGTCTATAACCAGTTTAAAAACGCTGCAGTACAAAACCTGACCAATGAATTATTTCTTCCTGTTGAATCTGTCCCTGCAGGGAATACAAAGATAGTTCCGATAGACTATATTTATGAACCAAATGAAGTGGAGATTATTAAAGAACTTGTACCAAAATCCTTAAAGATTCAATTTTATAAAGCAGTCCTCAATTCGTTTGTAGCTGAGCATGGAGCCAGAATGACTGCAATGCATAAAGCAACCGATAATGCAACAAGCATGATCCGCGATCTTACACTTCTTTATAACAAAGCAAGACAGGCAGCAATAACTAACCAGATACTTGAGGTTGTAAGTGGTGCAGAAGCACTTAGGGGTTAAAATTATTGACTTACAGGATTGTTAATATAACATAATGTACAATCACGATGAACTAAAAGATTTAGTCGAAAAGGCTATAATCAATCTTTCGTATAATACGGAAGCAGACAAGCTTATTGACCCTATAAAATATATTCTTTCAATAGGAGGAAAAAGACTAAGGCCTGTTTTGGCTCTGATGGCCTGCAATCTTTTTAGCGACAAAATTGATGAAGCAGTCTTACCTGCTACCGGGTTGGAAGTGTTTCATAACTTCACTCTGGTTCACGATGATATTATGGATCAGGCTCCGGTAAGAAGAAGTTTTCCAACGGTTCATAGTAAGTGGGACATTAATCAGGCAGTTTTATCAGGAGATGTTATGGCCTTTATAGCCAATGATTTCTTTTTGCAAGCACCACCAAGATGCATGTTAAAGATTTTCAAGGTTTACAATAAGGCAGCAATTGAAGTATGCGTAGGACAGCAACTGGATATCGATTTTGAAAAAGCAACTATAATATCACAAGAAGAGTATTTAAGGATGATAGAATTGAAAACCGCTGTCCTTCTGGCTGCTTCTGTTAAAATTGGTGCTATAATAGGTGGTGCTGCTGATAAGGATTCAGATCTGATTTATGATTTCGGAAAAAATATGGGTCTTGCTTTTCAGATTCAGGATGACCTGCTTGATATTTATGGTGATGTAAAAGTATTTGGTAAAATTCCGGGAGGAGATATAATTACTAATAAAAAAACTATCCTTCTGGTTAAAGCATTGGAGTTAGCTTCCAGCGAACAGTTAAAACAACTACACGAACTCTTTTCAGTGACAGATTTAAACCCGGAGATCAAAGTTAATAAGGTAACAGACCTGTATAATCAGTTAAACATTAAAGCAGTTACAGAGAGCCTGGCTAATAATTATTTAGAAACAGCTTTCACTCTTCTGGGGAAAATCTCGGTTGATAAGGAAAGAAAAAAAGAGCTGACACAGATTGCCATCTCACTTATTGGAAGAGATAAGTAGTCTATAATTCTGAGTTTTCGTGTTTTTTTAACCAGTCAATATTCAGCAATACTCCCACATTCACCATTAACTGATCATATTTACTGATGATATATTTTACCTCTCCGTATATATCGAGTTGTTCAGTCATTTTCATGTAAGTTCCGGCACCGATATTCAATCCAAGTGCATTATCAGACCCACTGGAGGAGAATTCGCCTAACCATTTTATTTTTGCCAGAGTAACATTCAGTCCGGCAAGACCATAAAACTCAAATCTGTCTAATGAGTGTTTGTCTTTAAACTCAAATTGTTAATAAATACAGTGGTTTGCAAGCATATATCAAAAAAGTTCCAGGTATCTTGGAATCAAAGATAATGAATCCATGAAAATCTTCAACGAGTTACTTTTGAA